>Ga0209536_100001337_pt1 | contig 41120 bp, 36 predicted proteins | sample DeeMarSeWOR28_12_FD_187461 | JGI IMG/M metagenome (GOLD analysis project Ga0209536, IMG submission 187461) | Marine sediment microbial communities from White Oak River estuary, North Carolina - WOR-2-8_12 (SPAdes) (version 2) | ecosystem: Environmental > Aquatic > Marine > Intertidal zone >... | reverse complement strand
CAGCAGCGTTTCCAGTTCCGCCTCGGTGTGCAAACTGATGTCGGCGACGAAACCGGATTGTTCTTCGGAGCGCGGCGGCACGATCGTTTCCAGCTGCGTATCCGGCGCTGCGCCTTGCGGTGCCGGACCGGCGTCGCGGCGCTGCAGCAGCACGATCACAAGATTCTTTTTCATTTCAAACTCATCAGATTTTTTAGTCCTTTGCGAAGGGCGAATAGGAGATATTGGTGCGGTTTTAGTTAGGATGCCGGCGACATTTCACAGAGGCGAGTAAAAAAACACTAAGCTATCCGTTACATTCGCTCAAACAACTCTCTCCACTTGTCGGCTATGGTCTCTATGGTGAACTTTTCCCGGATCAATTTCCGAGCACGCTGTACATGTTCATCCAGCAGTTCGGGTTGCTCGACGTAGCTGCGTAGACCATCTTCCCAACTATCGAGAAACGAGCAATCCGAAAATTCCCGATAACTATCGATACTATCCGCAACTACACCCAGCCCCAGAAATAGCGATAAAGCGATGCGATTATTGGTTTTGACTTCTGTAAATTCATTAACATCAATTGGAATCACCGCTATTTTGTGCAGCTGCATCGCCTTGTAAAACGTATGCGCGCTCCACCCAAGATAAAACACCGGTAATTCCCAGTTGGTAAATACCTTGTCAAAAACCTCTTTTGAATTACTTATTATCGTTAGAGTGAGCGGATGAGATTCGTTGACTTTCTCGAGGACAGGGCGGATCTTGTCAACATGCGCCAGCCCGGAATTCTTGTAACTCGCCTTGTGATTACCAAACCATACCAAATGGGTCGCGCGCGAATACTGGTTTTCAGATAATAATTTTTCAAGTTTGTATAGCTGGATATGCTCCCTTACCCAACCAATAATATCAGTCTTGCTTCCTGACAAATTCTCTTCAACCGCGTCCTCTATCACTGTAAGCGGCTTCTCTGATCCCATGACGTCTGTAACGACCTTGCCCAGCGCTTCACTTGAAACTACCCAGTGGTCCGCAAGCTCAAACATTTTCTTCAGCCGGACAGTACGCTCCTCGCCAAGCACAAAATGATTGTCGCATATGTCAAATACTATTTTTATTCCCCTCTCCCTCAGCCGTTCGGCGATCACTATGTCCTTGTTTGTGTAGGCTTTCGAGAAAACCACGATTCTGTAGTCTGATTCGTGCTTTTCATTATATAACTCGGCCGGAAAATGCTGCTTCCTGAGTTGCCTCAAGGTATTCAGACACCGAATCCGCGCACTCGCCACGCGCGGCTCATAGTTCTGTGGTTTCCAGCCAATTTTATAGGGTTCACTCACGGCGCCAGACCTGTTACGGGGAATTTACTAGCATAGCATTACGATCCTGCAGGTAACGGCATAATACCCGCTCTCCCAGCAAGATCAGATAAAGATGAGTGGTGCGATTGATAGAAAAAAGACCACGTTCACTCAAACCGAGAATACAGCATTTAATCGCAGTCCTTGACCTGTTGAAAAACTGACCTCTGTAATTCTACTTTTTAAAAAGTTTGCCAATTTTTTTGCGCAGCCTTTTCCCCAGGGATTTTTTAACCCTGCCTTCGAAGACTTCACCGGGCCGCTGCTGGTAGTTGGTTTTGGTACTTTTACTAAACTTCACCTCGGAAGCTGGCCGCCCATTCGTATAGTAATACAGCGCAAGGGAGCGTCTCGAACGATTGTCCGGGCAGTTTAACGGTTCCGGGTGACCGTGATAGGAAAAGTCGGTGGTACTAAATATCACCATCCTGTTAATCACTGGCAATAGCTTGCGCTGGCATGACGACATATCCGTATCCCACAATTCCAGATTTCCACCGTATTCTTCTTTCCAATCCGAGTTTAAATACAGTAACAAGTTAATACGGCGGTCTAGTTTAAGTTTTTTGTGATAATTAAAGTCAGTGTGAACTTTAAGAAAACCACCTTTCTTCGTTTCATGAATCCCTCCTCCCTCATAGTACGGATCACCAATCAATCCCTCGATACCAGTAAGCAACTCAAGAAATTTTAAAAATTCCGCCGAATTAAATTCTTGCAATAAGGCTGAAGTGTAGGGGCCCCAGTATTTGCGCTTTGACGTGGCATGTTTGCCTTTTGATCCGTAGAAATTCTTCTCTATATCCTTGAACGCTTCGCCACATTCATCCGCAATCCGTTGTAACAGATTATTATCGAACATGCCGTCGATAACTGTGTGTGGAAAAGGCGTATTCTGCTGATATTGATCATATAGTTTTTCAGCTTCCTGGTAATAGCGCTCATAGTCGAGGTTGAGTGCGATATTGGGCGGCAGGTCTATATTTGCGGAATTCATGAAGTTATCCCTTTAAAATCCTGGTGGCAATCTTGTTACCCGGTTATGTTTCGTCCCATTGGCCTGAATCGCCCAAGGTGCACAGGAGACTCGTGACATATAATCCAGTCAACCTAGAAATGCTTGATGAAGCACCTGCGACGCTTATGTTGCACTGCATTGAAATGCTCCCATAAGGATTGGACCGCCGTGTTGTCTTCCAGCTCATGATTGGTTTCTACGGTAGTAACGCCGTTCCTGACATAGGTATCATAGGTTGCCTTCATCAGCATGGCATTGACACCTTTTCCCTGCAGATCTTTTCGAATACCCACCATCAGGAGGTCAGCCATATCATTCTTCTTCATTGCCTTTAACAAAGGAATGAAGCCAAAAGGAAAGAGCTTACCTTTATTCTTCTGTAATGCCCTGGATAATGACGGCATGGTGATATTAAACGCGGCAAGCTTACCCTCGCTATCGACAATAATGGTTACATAATCCTCTTTCATGAAGGATAAATACTGCTTTGTATAGTAATCCATCTGGCGCCGGGTAAGAGGTGTTACTCCAAAAAGATCGGAGTAAGTGTCGTTGATCATTTCAAATATCGCTGTGCTATATGCAAGAATTTCCTTTGGTTTCTTTGCCCGGATAACCTTTAGTTTCAATCTGCGTTCTACTACCGAGGCAAGTTTGGTAATTCTTTCAGGTACCACCTTGTCGACCGTAATTTTATATTCGACCCAGTCGGTTTCTTTTTCAAAACCCAGCTTCTCGAAGTGATTTTGATAATACGGATAATTATAGATCGAAGCCAGTGTACCCAGCTGGTCAAAGCCTTCTATCAATGTCCCTTCATGATCCAGATCAGTGAACCCAAGCGGTCCATGCATCGCATTTAATCCTTTTTCCTTTGCCCAGTTTTCTACCTGCTGTAAGAGTAGACGACTTATATTTAGGTCGTCTTCAAAATCAATCCAGCCAAAGCGGATATATTTGTTTTTCCACTTTTCTATGTATGCATTATTGATAATGCCGGCAATCCTTCCGACAACCTTGCTGTTCTTGTATGCCAACCAGTATCTTGCTTCACAATAATCAAATGCTGGATTCTTCCTGGGATTTAATGTGGTTGCCTCGTCAAATTTCAAAGGTGGTACAAAACAGGGATGATCTTTGTACAACTCGTCCGTAAAATTGATGAAGGCTTTCATTTCAGCCTTTGTGGTTACTTCCCTAATTTGAATTTCCATGGATCGCCTTGCTGCATCTGGGTGTCATCGTCAGGTGTCGACCGCTCCAGAGTTGATGTATTTGCTTTATATGTGCCTTTGGGGCCTTCCCTGAGACCGATACATCCTTTTGAAAAGTATAAGGAATCTTTCGCGCCATACAATCGTTAATCCGTCCAGTTGATTGTCTACAGGCGGAATTCACTGCCCAGGTACACTTCTCTTACCTGCTGATTGTCCAGGATCGCTTCCGGCTCCCCGGCGGCAATGACGCGACCCTGGTTCAGTATATAGGCATGGTGGCAAATGCCCAGCGCCTCACGCACATTGTGGTCCGTTATCAGTATGCCAATACCACGTGCACACAACTGCCCGATGATTTGCCGGATATCCACAACAGATATTGGATCAACCCCGGCAAACGGCTCATCCAGCAGGATAAATCCCGGATTCGCCGCCAGTGCGCGGGCAATTTCAACCCTTCGACGTTCACCCCCCGACAGGCTGATGCCGGGCTGGTCAACCAGATGATCAATATGCAGGTCGCGCAGCAAGTCTGTCAGTAACTCGTTCCGGGCGTTTTTTTGCAGATCTTCGCGAATCTCAAGCACGGCCATAATGTTGTCTGCTACCGAAAGATTCCTGAAAACAGATGCATCCTGCGGCAGGTATCCTAGACCATGTAAGGCGCGCAGGTGCATCGGCAATCCGGTGAGGTCGATGTCGTCGATTTCTATACTGCCCTCATCGCAGGGTACCTGGCCTACGACCATATAAAAGCAGGTTGTCTTGCCAGCCCCGTTGGGACCCAGCAGCCCGACCACCTGTCCACTGTGTACAGTGAAAGAAACGTCATCAACAACCCGTCGAGACTGGTAGCTTTTACCCAACTTTTTTGCGCTCAGTACGCTCATGGTGAGGCGGGTGGGTTATCCTGTATGCTCCCCGCCGGCAGGGTAATTTGAACACGATTACCAGGTTTGCTGTTACCCGCATTGACAGTATTGCTTTTCAGGTCGAAGACAATCCGCTCGCTGCTCAGTTCCTTATCACCCGATTGCCAGACACGCGCATTTTCCAGCAGGATGATGCGGTCCTCTTTGGCGTAATATTCGATGCGGCCGGCCTCTGCGTGCCGGTCGAACTCCTTACCATCCGGGCGCTGCCGGTAGGTTGCCGGATCGCCCATAATTACGAGGGTATCAATGCTGTTATCGCTGAACTGCACCGTCATTTTACTGCCCTGCAATATCAGAGTGCCCTGTTGCAGGTAGACGTTACCTTCGTAAACGTTGTATCCGGTTTTCTCGTTCAGTGTGGCCCTGTCTGCCTCAACATTTATGGGCTGATCGCGATCGCTTGTCAGCCCCAGGCCGATGGCTGGCAATATTGACAGCAGTATTGCGCTTCCCAGAAGACCGCCTGTTACACGATAACTAGCCATTATCACCATTGACGCCATCGATGGTTCCCCTTACCCGGGAAAGCGGTTCCAGGCGGCTCAAGACAGCAGGCTGAACTATCGGCACAACGCCTACCCTGCAAAATCTTTCTCAAGCAAAGCACGTCCATCCTGCAACCGGTAGGCCCGGTCCGCCGCTTCCAGCATGGCGGGCTGGTGGGAAATGGCCAGGATTGTTTGACTGCCTCTTAATTTTTGCAGCGTCTTGCAAATCGCCGCTTCGCTCTGCGGGTCAAGCGCCGTGGTCGCCTCATCCAGTATTAGTAAGCTGGGACGATGAACGAGCGCACGTGCAATCATGATCCTCTGTCGCTGGCCGCCAGACAGTCTGCCACCCCTTTCACCCACATTGCTGTGAACTCCTTCTGGCAATTTTTCCGTGAATGACCAGGCTTCCGCGGCCTGGAGGGCCGACACTACGTCGGCTTCACTGACCTCCGAATCTCCCAGTGACACATTATTGAATATTGAATCGTGTAGCAACATCGTTTCCTGAGGCACGTAACCGATCGTGCGCCGCCACTGGTGTATGTCAATATTCTGCAACGGCACTTCATCGACCAGCACATCGCCACTGGCTGGCTGCATCAACCCGATAATCAAATCCAGGGTGGTTGTCTTGCCGGATCCCGATGGTCCGATTATGGCGGTAAATGAACCGGCAGGGATGGTAAGACTTAGCTCATCCAGTACCCGCTTGTCGTCATAGGAAAAACTGACACCCTTCAACTCGATACCTTTCTCAAGGGTTGGGGTGAGCTTGCCCCCGACAGGCTCGACCGCGCGGTTGGCCTCTTCGATGGTATCCTGGATCGCCCAGTATGCAGACTCGGAGACCGCCATTTTCTGGTAACTGCGCTGTACCCGACCGGTCTTCTTTAAAATTTTGAAAATCAGGAAACCCAGCACCATTACTGTAGCAAGCGGCAGTTCCAGCTTAACCAACGTGATATATATACCGATCACCAGCACCAACGCATACAACACGTCCTGACCGGCCGCCAGCACTTCGCTACTCAACACTTCACGGCGCAGGGCGCGGTTTATATTTTCCGTTTCTGATATCAGCACGTTATTTACCAGGCGTTCCCGCCCCATCGACTTGAGCGGCTTAACCGACAACAGGGTATCTGCCAGGCGAGCAATCAACGAACGGGTGAACTTGGTCTGGCGCTTGCCGGCGCGGCGTGACGCTTTAACCAGGCTACCCAGTAACTGATAGACCAGCAGGCCCGCCAGCAAGGCAGCCAGGGCGGCCTGCCACATCACCAGGGTGGCGATGATGAGATACACCACAGCCTCTATGATCAGGGATATCAGCGTGGCACCAAAAAGATAGGCATTGGCAGCCCTCACCGCCTCGATCGACATGGAGTTGGTCAACCGCCCTACCGGTTGATGTAAAAAATAGTCCCAGCGTGAAGCCAGCATGGCACGCAACATCGACAGACGCAGATCGGTAGCAACATGGGCTACGATGTAGCCCACCTTTTGCCCAACCAGCAGCGACAACCCAGCCTTAAAAATCGCTCCAAGAAATATGATGATCAGCAGTACCACAACGCTGGGGGTTAATCCTGTCGCTTCGATCGCTTCGAGCAGAAAAACCCCGACCCCGGATTCAGCCTCTACCCCCGAAGCAGCCTCCCCGGGCGCGCCCGGCTTGGCCAGGACATGATTCAACAACGGCAACAGGGCGGTCAGGCTGACCCCTTCAACCAGGCCGGCAATCAGCAACGCTAGCAGCATCACGACACTCTGCCACGGGTAGGCACGTGCAAAAGTCTTCAATAGATGCATGGCAGCAACCTTACTTCAGAGCACGAGGGGAATATTTGTCCGATGGTGCTGAATAGTATCAGCAGTTGTCAGGATTGATGTTCCAGCTGCAGCTTTTCACTGACTACCGCAAAGGCCCTCAGCACGGCATCGATCTGCTCTGGACTGTGAGCCGCACTGAGACTGCATCGCAACATAGGGTTTCCTCCAGGAGCGGCCGGGGGGAGGACCAGGTTGACATAGATACCCTGCGACAGTAATTCTCCCCACATGATGGTAGGGTCTCCCTCGACCGGCAGTTTGACCGCTATCACCGGACTGATTTGCGCACCGAGATCAAACCCCATCTCGGTCAATCCCCGATGGAGGCGTGTTGCGTTATCCCAAAGTTTTGTGCGTAGATCGACACCACGGCTCAGGATTTGCAGAGCCTGGCGGGTTGACGCTATCAGGGAGGGCGAAGAAGAAGCGGTGAATGTATAGGGGCGCATGGCATAACGCATATGCTCAAGCTCCGAAAAGCGACTGACACAGAAGCCGCCGATGGAGCCCAGGCTTTTGCTGAAGGTACCGGTGATAAAATCGACTTCGCTCTCAACCTCGGTCTCTTCAACCAACCCCCTGCCATGCTCACCCAGAACCCCCAGGGAATGCGCCTCGTCCACCAGCAGGGATGCACCATAACGGTGCTTGACATCCACGATCTCACGTAAGGGCGCGCGATCTCCCAGCATGCTGTAAATCCCTTCCACCACCACAAGGGTACGGCTGGCCTTTTCGTCCAGTCGTTGCAGGCGCTTCTCCAGATCTTCGATATTATTATGACGAAAACGGATCACCTGGGCCGAGCCCAGTCGAGTGCCATCATAGATACTGGCATGACAATCGGCATCCATCAGGATCACGTCATCGGGACCCGTCAGCGTGGACAGCACGCCGAGGTTCGCAATGTAGCCTGTAGAAAAGACGATTGCGGCGGGGCAATTAAAGAAGGCTGCCAGTTCGTTTTCCAACGCCACATGGGCAGCGTAACTGCCATTCGCCATGCGCGAGCCGGTCGTGCCTGTTCCCTCCTCCCTGGTTGCCTTGCAGGCTGCAGCGACGCAATCAGGATCGAAAGTGAGCCCCAGATAATTGTTGGTGCCAACCATGATCACCTTGCGGCCATTCACCACCGCTTCGGTAGACGAAACCACCTTCTCCACTACCACGTGAAAGGGGTCTTCGCCACTTCTGGCAACCAGCGCGGCACGTTTGTCTTCAAGGAGCCGGAATTTATCGAGAAGAATACTCATAGTCAGCTGTCTTGTAGCAATTTCTCAAGGTGATTGGCGAACTCCCCGATGGTATTCACATCAGGGAGAATATTTAACGGGACCGAAACGTCGAAATGATCCTCGATCTGCATCACCAGCTCCATCACTTTCATTGAATCCAAACCGACATCATCCATTATACGGGTCTGTTCACTGAACTCTATGGGCTGTTCGGAATAAGGGCGTATCAGCTCGAACAGCTGGTCAAGTATCTCCTCTTTACTCTGCATCTCTAGTTCACTCTCTATCCTGTGTCACTCTGACGGCTTGACTACCGCTCTGTTGTTGCCGGTCCCGGCCTCGCCCCAGCCCATCGTACGTCGTAGACCCTGCTCCAGGGAAAATGTCGGCTGCCAGCCAATTGCAGCTGTCAATGCACTATTATCAGCCACCCAGTCGGGATGCCGCAGTTCACGCACCTTGCCTGGCGTTAGCATGGGAGCATAACCGATCAAGCGCGCAAGGGCGACATTCATTTGGGCGATCGTTTTCAACAGCGATGCCGGCAGGGGTAGCTTCATAATGTGCCTGGCACGCAATGCCGAGATCTTCGCTATGGTTTCCTCCCAGCTATAACCGCCCACTTGAGTATCACTTAATTCATATATCCCACATCGGCAGCTGCCGGCTTTCAACCAGGTTAGCACTGCCGCACACAGGTCTTCTACATACAGTAGTGACAACCGCGCATGCGGTTCGCCCAGAACCGGTGCAATACCGCGCTCCATCAACTTAAACAACGGCAGCATCTCCTTGTCACCCGGCCCGTAAACAGCTGGGGGACGCAAGGCAACCCACTCCATATCTTCAGCCATAGCGGCCAGGGCCAGTTCTCCCTTGCGCTTGCTGGAGGCGTAATGGGAGAGCTCTGGGGCTCGCGCAGCCAGCGACGAAAGTAACAGAAATCTGGGGCGCGGTGACAGGGAAAGCGCTGCGCGTACCAGTCGTTCCAAACCTTCTACATTTACAGCATCGAAATCAGCAGCTGTAGCTCCACGAACGGCACCAGCACAGTGCACCACTGCGGCAGCGCCCTGTACCAGACGATTTAGAGATTCGCTATCCTGAAGGGAACCGCTAATCGCTTCGAGTCCAGGTTTCTGTGGGATACGGTGTGCCGAAAGAGGGCGAACCAGGGCTCGCACATTCCAGCCGGAAGCCAACAGATGATCAACCAGCATGGCGCCGATGAATCCGGTGGCGCCAGTTACAGCAATGGTCCGTGACATAAAAAAACCGGCGACGACGACTGGTTGTCAGCCGGTCTGCTTCAGCGGCAGGTCAGCCAGCACGCCCTTGTCACCTTTCCGGCCCAGCCGTTTTTGCGCATCGATGTAGTTCAAGCGCGCCTTGGAACGGGACAGTTTTCCCGATGAAGTTCGTGGCAGGGTGTGCAACGGTACCAGCTCAATGTGACATTCTACACCCATCTCGCCAAGGACCAGCCCGTGCAGCCGCTTGCTCAACTCCGCCAGCTGCTCGACGTCCTTCTCCCGGCTTTGTACCACCATCACGATGGTATCCGTGCCGTCGGTTCCCGGTACGGCAAATGCCAGGGCATCTCCCGGACGAAATTCCGGTTGCTGTTCTGCAATCTGCTCAAGGTCCTGAGGCCAGATATTGCGTCCGTTTATAATGATCAGATCCTTCTTGCGTCCCGTAATGAAGAGTCCTTCGGACGTCTGGTAGCCGATATCGCCCGTGTTCAACCAGCCATCAGGCGACAGTGTCTGCGCGGTAATTTCCGGTTCATTGAAGTAACCCGACATAACGCTGGGCGCGCGCACGTAGATCACGCCGATGTGCCTTTCCGGCACCACCTTACCCGATTCATCCCGCACCTCCACTTCGAAGGTCGACAGCGGCACACCACAGTTCACAAACTCGCTCACCCGCTCTATGGGCGTATCTTCTGCTACCGGCACTGCGCGTTCACTCAACGCCAGCTGATCCGCGTCGACGCGGTCAACCAATAAACCCTTATTCAACGGCGTAAAACTTACCGCCAGAGAGCACTCTGCCATCCCGTAGCCGGGCAGAAACGCCTTGCGATCGAATCCACTCGCAGCCATCGCGTCCGCAAAGTCATTCAGTACCTGCGGGCGGATCATTTCCGCGCCCAGTCCCGCCACACGCCAGGCGCTCAAGTCGAACTGCTCCGCCTCGCCTTCACGCAAGCGACGGTTACACAACTCGAATCCAAAAGGCGGGCTACACGAGATGGTCGCCTTATTGTTCGACATCAGCGTCAGCCACTGCTTGGGACGCATCGCAAACTCCCGCGTGCCAAGGTAATCCACCGTCACTTGTGAAGCCAGCGGCACCAGCACCAGGCCCACCAGACCCAGGTCATGGTAAAACGGCAGCCAGGACACACAGCGGTCGGTCGGCCGCATCTCCATGCCCTCGGTAATAATCCCCGCCAGGTTGCTCATTACCTGCCGCTGGGTGATCATCACGCCCCGCGGAAAGCGGGTACTGCCCGAGGTATATTGCAGATAGGCCAGTTCATCCGCCTGAATTGGCTGCAGTTCGACGTCTTGCTCCGGCAATGCATCGAATGCTGCAGGCGCGCCGACAAACGTTAGCCCCAGCCCCTTGACCACTTCATCAAGCAGACCTGAATAATCCGCCGGCGCCATTGCCAATGAGGCCTGGCAGCTCTGTACCATTGCCCTGGTATGCTTCACATACGCCTCGTGCCCGCCCGGGTTGAGGGGAATGGGTAATGGTACCGGTACCAGCCCGGCGTACTGACAGGCAAAGAAAAAACGGAGGAAATCGGGATGGGTGTCCGCGACGATGGCCAGCCGCGAACCGCGTTCCACATTCAGACCACGCAGCCGCCGCGCCAATTGCAGCGCCTGAGTCCTGAGTTCCGAATAGGGCAGAACCGCATAAAGCTCGCCCCGACCGGTGTAGAAATTACTTCCGGTTCGCCCCAACGCCGCATAATCAAGGGCAGCCGCGAGATTCGGGAAATCTGCTGCCCGCATCGGCTGGTTGTTTATCGTCGGTGTCGCTTGCAACCCCAAGGCTGATCTCCTCATTGGCCTGATAGTACTTTAACAGTTTCCAGCAATGCCAGAATCAGCCCAAAGGCCGCGAGCATCCAAGGAGGCTCGCACACTATCCTTAAGGTCGTCTTAACATCGCCAGGTAAATACCCACCAATTTTCCAGTATTTAGCAGCTAACCGCAAGTTACAACCTCGAAAATAATCAAACCGCTACCTGTTTGAATGCTACCGGTTCCAATTCAGGCGTCCGTTCTGATTCGGGGGCCCGTGCTGGAACCGTTACCAGGCCTGATTCGGGCACCCATCCTGATCCTGAAATCCGTCGTATCCGGGCACCGAGATTGACGAGTTTTTCCTCGATATTTTCGTATCCACGGTCGATGTGATAAATCCGATCCACCGCAGTTTCTCCGTTGGCCACCAACGCAGCCAGCACAAGACTGGCGGAAGCCCGCAGATCGGTGGCCATTACCGGCGCACCGGTGAGGCGTTCCACGCCCTCACAAATCGCCGTATTGCCCTCAAGCCTGATCTTGGCGCCCATGCGCTGCATTTCCTGGACGTGCATAAACCGGTTCTCGAACACCGTCTCGGTAATCGTCCCTACCCCTTCAGCAACTGCATTCAGAGCCACGAACTGGGCCTGCATATCGGTCGGAAATGCCGGATACGGGGCTGTTTGTATATTCACCGCCCTGGGGCGCTTGCCTTTCATATCCAGCGAGATCCAGTCCTTCCCGGTGTTGATTTCAGCACCGCAATCCCTGAGCTTTTGCAGCACCGAATCTAGCAGATCCGGCCGCGTATCACGAATCATGATACTACCTCGGGTTATTGCAGCCGCTACAAGATAGGTACCGGTCTCGATGCGATCGGGAAGCACCTGATAATTGATACCAGAGAGACGCTCGACCCCCTGGATGGTGATTGAATCCGTGCCTGCCCCGGTTATCTTCGCCCCCATCTGATTCAGACAATTGGCCAGATCGACCACCTCGGGTTCGCGCGCCGCATTTTCCAGCAGCGTTTCCCCATCGGCCAGAGTCGCTGCCATCATCAGGTTTTCTGTACCGGTTACAGTGACCATGTCCATCACCAAACGGGCACCTTTGAGGCGCTTTGCGGTGGCACGGATATAGCCATTTTCCAATTCCAGGGACGCACCCATGGCGCGCAACCCCTCAATATGCAGGTTGACCGGCCTGGAGCCAATTGCACACCCACCCGGCAGAGAAATAATCGCCTGACCAAAACGCGCCAGCAGTGGTCCCAGCACCAGAATGGAGGCACGCATCGTCCGTACCAGTTCGTAGGGTGCGTGAAAATCCGTGATAGCGCTGCTATCGACGCGGATACGCATCCTTTCGTCCATGGTTATGTTGGCCCCCATGCACCCAAGCAACCCCATGGTGGTGGCAATATCACGCAGATGGGGTATATTCCCGAGCGTCATTGGTCCATCTGCCAGCAGGGTGGCAGCCAGAATGGGCAAAGCCGCGTTTTTCGCGCCAGCGATACGCACCTCCCCCGTCAGGGGGCCCCCACCATTAATTTTCAGTTTGTCCATGAGAGTCATTGAGGTTGCGTGCACAGCCTGACGGCAATATTAGATCTAGTATAGTTTAAGAATCGCCGCGCATAGTACTAGAAAAACCGGCAACCGTAACCGTAAATATCGAAGTCCATATGTTGCGGGTAGGGCAGAGCTCTATCAGTAACCTGCTTCCCGCGAACCTAAGGATTTAACCCATAGGGTCAATCATAGCATCTAGGTGTGTTTATTTCTGCCAGATTTTGTATCATGCCCTCGTCACGACGCCCCCGCCCGCTGTCAGGCAGATGGCAGATCTGGAGCCGCACACATATGAACCTCCTCGAAAAGCATGACCATCCATTATCGCCAGCCTGAATTCTAAATATGTCCATTACACCTGCCAACATGCCTTTCACCGCCATCATCATGGCGGCCGACCGGGGACCGGATGATCCTGTTTCCCGGGCCGCCGGTGTCTCCTGCAAGGCACTGACTCCGGTTGGCGGCATTCCCATGGTGCTGCGAGTCTTGAATGCCCTGGAGGAGAGCCTGGCCGTCGGACCGCGGCTGCTGAGTGGCCCACCCAGGCCACTGCTCGATCAAGCCGCGGCGCTCAAATCCGGAGTCGATACCGGTGACTACGGCTGGACCGCCAACCGAGATAGTCCGAGCGCCAGTGCCGGCGCCGCCATGGAGCAAATTCCCGATTCACAACCGGTGTTATTGACAACCGCCGATCACGCCCTGTTGAGCAGTCAGATCATCGACTATTTTTGCCAACAGGCATGCGACTCCGACTATGACTTGCTGGTGGCGCTGGCTCCTCACGAGCTGGTCGCGAAGACTTATCCCGCGGTGCACAGAACCCGGCTGCGTTTCAGTGAAAGAGACTACTGCACTTGCAACCTGTTCGCATTCATGACCCCGCGCTCACGCGCAATTACCACTTTCTGGCGCGACGTCGAATCCCAGCGCAAACGACCCTGGCGGATATTCGCCAAGCTGGGATGGTGGCCGGTATTCAAGTATCTGCTTGGACAACTCTCCCTGGACGAGGCTCTCGCCCGCATATCCCGCATACTCGAGATGAAAATTGGCGTCGTCGTCATGCCTTTTGCCAATGCTGCCGTGGATGTCGATACCGAGAAAGACTGGCAGCTGGTGCAACAGATACTGGCAAAAACAGAGTAGCCCCATTGATCATCACGCGCTATCTGATCCGTGAAATTGCCCTGCCGCTGGTAACTGTCACCTCGACACTGATTATTATCTTTATGAGCTTCAATGCGGCCATATATACAGCGGAGGCAGCGGCCGGTCTGCTGCCGGCCAGCACCGTCGCCCACCTCACCCTGTTGAGAACCCTCATCGCTATCGAAGTTCTGCTGCCTGCCGCTCTTTATCTTGCGGTGGTCATGAGCATGGGGCGAATGTACAGCGATAACGAGATGGTCGCCCTGCACGCCACCGGCTTCAGTGAACGGCGGGTTGTGCGCAGTGTATTATGGCTCTCCCTGTCGCTGGCAATGGTTGTCGCCAGCCTGTCTCTGGTCGTTCGCCCCTGGGCCTACCAGAAAAGCTATTACATCAAGGCCCAGGCGGAAGCGGAATTCAACCTGGACAAACTGGAAGCGGATCAGTTTTACACCGCTGAAGAATCGGGCACGGTAATCTTCGTGGAACGCATCAACCGCGTGCAGAATCGACTCGAGCAGGTTTATTTTTACAGGCTTGATGATCAAGGAGTACGCGTCATCAATGCCAAACAGGCCTGGCAACCGGTAACCGACCCGTTTGCCCCCCCGGTGTTCGAGTTTCTCGATGGCACTGCCTATAAGATCGATCTTTCCGGCAACCGCGATCTGACGTTGAAATTCAAGGAGCTAACGCTGTTGCTCGAGAGTGACGAACAGCAGCTGAACCGTTACAGGAGCAAGGCTGCCAGCACGTTGCAGCTTGCCAGATCGATAAAGCCCGCCGACCTGGCCGAGTTCCAGTGGCGACTGACCACCCCAGTTACTACCCTGCTGCTTGCAGTTCTGGCTGTGCCACTGAGCCGCTCCCCGCCGCGCAGTGGACGCTACGCAAAAACCGTCGCCGCGGTACTGGTGTTCGCCGTATTTTACATCCTCAGCATCATGGCCAAGAACTGGGTTGAACAGGGCACTGTCGGAGCCATCCCCGGCGTCTGGTGGCCGAACATACTGCTTGGATTACTAATCCTGGTTCTGCTGTTACGACCAGCAATGTGGTCGGGCAGCCGATGACGATCCTGGATCGCTACATTGGGCTGGCACTGGCACGCAGCACGCTACTGGTGATTCTGATCCTGCTGCCATTACTTACCTTGCTCGACCTGGTGCGGCAGCTGGACGAGATTGGCACGGGAAATTACGGGCTGGGCGACGCACTCATCTATGAGGCCTTCCTGATGCCGAGCTATCTGTTGAGCCTCGTCCCGTTCACCGCACTACTGGGGACCAGCATGGGGCTGGGCGGGCTGGCACAGACCAATGAACTGACGGCGATGCAGGCCTCTGGCATCTCAATCCAGCGCATCGGCCTGTCAACGCTCAAATCCGGGACACTTTTTATAGTTTTTATATTCATTATCATGGAATGGGTTGCTCCGCCGCTGCATCAGCAGGCAATTCAACGACAGTCACTGGCACTCTCCGGGGGCGAGCTCCTGGTCGAGAAAAATGGCACCTGGATACACCAGGGAGATCGGTTCATCAACATCCGCAACAGGCACGAAGGAAGTACCTTAGCCGATATCCACATCTTTGAGTTCGATCCTGATAACCCACAACTCAAACTCTATCTGCATGCGGACCAGGTCGAAATGAAGAACCAGCAGCAGTGGCTGTACAAGGATGTGATCGTGAAGAGCTATCAGGGAAGGAATGTCGTTACCCGGAATGAAACCGAGCGAACCCAGGAGTCTTTTCTGACGGAAAGACAACTGCGCGTCATGGAACAGCCCATCAACAGCCTTTCGCCAACGGGCTTGTATCATTACATCGAGTACCTGCGGGCCAGTGAGCAGGCCTCGGAAAGATTCGAGATGGTATTTTGGCAGAAGGCCACCTTTCCACTTGCCGTTATCATCATGATGCTGTGCTCCTTCCCCTTTGTGTTCGGCTCCCTGCGAAGCTCCAGCGCGGGCAGGAGAATTGTGCTGGCGACCGTCACCGGGTTCGCCTTTCATTTGTTGAGCCAATCATCCGCCAACCTCGGACTGATGCTGGACATAAATCCCGTGCTCACGACCCTGGTACCGATCATCGTCTTCCTGCTGCTTGGTGCCGCACTGATGCGACGAGCCTTCTAAATGCAACCGAAACAACAGCTGACAGACCTGCTTGCGAAGAGCACTCCACAGACCTTCAGCGATGAATTGCTGGCTCTGCGCGACGCGCTTCTGCAGCAGTACAACGGTGCGGTCGATGCCATGCTGTTCTATGGCTCCTGCTTGCGCAGTGGCGACGCCCTGGACGGGCTCGTCGACCTGTACCTGGTGGTGGACGACTACCGGAATGCCTATCGCAAGTCACTCCCCGCCCTGTTCAACCGGCTACTACCTCCCAATGTCTATTACCTCGAGATCAAGGTGAATGGCAATCAGGTGCGTAGCAAGTATGCCGTCATCTCCACGCAGGATCTGGAGCAAGGCACCTCCCCGGAGTGGTTCCATTCCTACCTGTGGGGTCGCTTCTCACAGCCCTGTGGCCTGCTGTACAGCCGCGACGACGAGACCACCCACCGCGTCCGCAAGATACTTGCGCAGGCGGTACTGACCTTCCTGACCCGGGCCCTGCCCGCCCTGCCCGAGCGGCTGGACAGCGCCGCAATATGGCAGCAGGGGCTGGCGCTCAGCTACCGCGCCGAATTGCGTGTGGAGAAGCCGGAACGCGCCATTCAACTCTACGAATCCTGGGAAGATCATTACCGCGCGCTTACTTCGCTCGCCGTGGATGAATTACCCTTCGATGTGAAGCGGGAGCAGGATGAATCCCGACTGCTCTACCATTTCCAGATCCCGCCGCGTACCCGCAAACTGGGCCGCCTCGGCTGGCTGTTGCGCCGATTTCAGGGCAAGTTCCTGTCACTCCTGCGACTGATGAAGGCAGCATTCACCTTTCAGGGTGGTGCAGACTACCTCATCTGGAAACTGGAACGTCATACCGGCGTTCCCATCGAGGTGACTCCAAAAATACGCCGTCATCCGCTCATCTACGGCTGGGGGCTGATGTGGCGGCTGTATCGTCGCGGGATATTCCGTTAAGGTTAACCAGAGACTTCCTCGCCGATAAACTCGATCTTGCGCAGCAACAGTTCGATTTCTACACCGCTCCTCTTGTTCTCGAGAAAACGCACGGGGAAGTAGTTCAATTGCGGAACGCTCCAGACCCTGGTCCTGTCCCGATCATCATCCAGCCGATCCACGACCAGGGTATTATATGCGCCCATTGGCAGCTCTATTTTTTCTTTTCCGGTCTGTTTAAACCGGTAATGTTTAATTCGTCCCTCGTGTGCGACCGGATACTGGAATTCAGTACCACCTGCACGCAGTTCAAACAGCAGCGCCAACTGCATGGCCAGCTTATCCAGAGTTCCTTGCGGCATTTTTGTCTGCCACGGGTCAGCGCTGGAGACATTTTTCACATGGGCGGTCTCCCAGTTAAAAATCAGGTGGAGATTGTCTTTAGCGTCGCCATCTTCATCGCTGGACTGGTATTCCAGAACCTGTATCAAGTTGTTGGTGAATCGCCAACGACTGGTTGCGGTTGAAACTTTTTTGCCGAATAACGAGCCGAGACCGACGGATGTCGATTTTCGCTGGTATAGATAATCTCCGTTGCCCAACTTGTGCAGGCTGAAGCTCGCTTCCCCTATTCGAATCCCGTTCATACGCGCATCGTAGACAGCTGTAAATTCCGGGTAAGGCTGGCTATCAGTGGCCGCTGCCGGTGACAGGAATAACAGCGTCAGCAGCACAGCAGAGAGCCGCAAACGGTTGGTGAAGAAAAACTTCGCCGGTACACAAAAATTGATTTTCATATTTACCTAGACCGGAAATACCTCGATGGGTTGCATCGAACCAGGCGACGGCATAGCAACCACCTGCCCCGTTAATCTGTGCATTTCTGGTAAAATAATCACCGCAATGACAATATCACACCCGCCACCATGCATTTGCCTCATTTGCCGTGATGTTAAATTCGGCAATATCACGATAGCGGCGTAATCTGCGCTTGTTTCCCAACATACCATCGATTACTTTTACACGGCCTTACAGGAGATTTCGAATGCACGTAATTATCAAGCGGCTCAAGAGCTGGCTGGTACGGGCGGTATCGGTGTTGCTGCCGGAAAAGCAGGCCATCGCACTGGAGCGCTGGCGTCGTGGGCAGGAAGAGTACTGGAAGTATCAGTTATGTGAATACGTTTTTGCCTCCTATGGAAAGAGCGGGCGCACCTGGATGCGAGTTATGCTGTCGCGCTATTATCAGCAGACCTATGCGCTTCCCGAGCGCATCCTGATGGGGTTTGAAAACTTTCATAGAATGAATGCGGAGATACCGCGCATATTTTTCACCCACGACAACTATCTGCGTACTTTTACCGGCAACACTGACAGCAAAAAGGATTTCTACCATAAAAAAGTGGTTCTCCTGGTACGCCGTCCGCAGGATGTTGCGGTATCGCTTTTTTTTCAGTGGAAGCACCGGATGCGCCCCAACAAGATGGCGATGAACCGCTATCCTCCAGCAGGATCGGATATATCGATCTACGATTTCGTCATGAATCCTGACTGCGGCATCCCACACATTATCGACTTTCTCAATCTTTGGGCGCGCGACCTGCCGAACTTCGACAACCTGTTGATAGTGCGCTACGAGGATATGCGGATACAGCCCGAGAAGGAATTGTCGCGCATCATCGAGTTTCTCGGTATGGAGCCCGACGATGAGCGGATCCGTGAGACTATCGAATTTTCATCTGTTGAAAACCTGCGAAAACTCGAACAGGAAAACTACTTTCGGCGAGGCAGCCGGTTAAAGGCAAAAGACTCCGCTAATCCGGACTCCTTCAAGGTGCGTCGTGCCAAGGTCGGCGGCTACCGGGATTACTTTGACGACGAGCAGGTCGAGACTATGGATGAGCTTGTGAATAGCCGACTGGCCGGAGTTTTTGGTTATGCCACGGAAGAACCGGCAGCACCGGCTAAAGCACCCGTCGACAAGGCGGCTGCCGGAGGCTAAGCATTAAAAAATGCAGCTCCCACCTGTTCAGGACGACCTGTTGCCAATCTTCAAACTCCAGGCAATAGCAACACGTCATCTCTGAAAAAATGCGCTATGAAATCAAAAAAAGAACCATGCAACGCACCGATTGTCTGGACACTGCTTGGACAAAAGGCCGGGGACAATAACCAGGTCCTGGCGCTCGCCGAGTCTCTTGGCTGGGGCTGGATCGAAAAACACATGCGATATATCTCGATGGAGTTGATCCCCAATCGGCTGTTGAAAGTCACGCTGCTCGGTCTGAAGCGAGCGCAGTCCGACGAACTCGGCCCACCCTGGCCAGACCTGGTGATCTCTGCCGGACGGCGTAATGAACCTGTTGCGCGTTGGATTAAAAAACAATCGGGTGGACGCTGTCGACTGGTGCATATAGGCCGTCCCTGGGCACGGCCAAAGCATTTTGACCTTATCGTGACAACGCCCCAGTATGACTTACCGAAAACTTCGAACGTCCTTTACAACGAACTGCCATTACACCGAATAGATCAACAAAAGCTCGAGACTGCCGCACAGCACTGGAGGCCCCAGTTTGCTCATTTGCCGCAACCATGGATTGCAGTGCTGGTTGGCGGCAACAGCAGTACCTCTCAATTCACCACCGCCGGGCTTCGCTATCTGGCGAGCACCGCCAATGCCATCGCCGCCTCGAAAAACGGGTCATTGCTGGTAACCACCAGTGCCCGCAGCCCAAAGGGTACCCTGGACGTGATGAAAAAGGAGATTACCGTTCCAGCCCTGTTGTTTGACTACAATGACAGGGACACCGCCAACCCTTATTTCGGCTTCCTGGCGCTGGCGGACTCGTTCATCGTTACGGCGGAAAGCATTTCCATGCTCACGGAAAGTTGCGCCACCGGAAAACCCGTCTATCTTTACGACCCCTCGCGCAAGGAGCATGCCGGCGACACATCAGAACCCAACTACATCACCATTGAGCCTCCTCCTCCACTACGCAGGCTCGGGACCTGGTTGCGCAATCACCTTGGGCCGAAACGATTGCGCCGCGATATCTCGCGCATTCATGCGAACCTGATTCAACAAAAGCGCATCTTGCTGCTGGGTGATAGTGGCAATGAAACCGCCCTGTCCATGAATGACGATGACCTGAAAAACACCGTCCGCAGAGTGCGGGAGCTATTCTGCAAGACGGAAAACGACAGCGATTGATCCGGGGATACCCCGCTATCAATCATGCCTTCCAAGACCTGTATCCCGTGCCTGGAAAACTCTGAATCGATGGGACGCTGCGCTCGTTACAGGCGCATCTTATTACTTTTCAAAACCCATCATGGTACGAACCCGATCGGCAACACGATTCATTTCATTGACACCCGATGCCGGTGGTGGGGGGGGCAGGCTGCCATCGAAATAGACGGCCAAACCATGGGCTATCAAGGACTCGTGCAGTAGCCTGCTATGACCACCGGTCCGCACCCACCCTTTCGCCAGCAACCCGGCGCAAAACCGCTGTACTCCCCGCTGCGGCCGCTCGATTCCTCGCTTGTTCACCGGACGCGCGTAGGCGCGACTGGCAACAGCATCACCGATTCTACGCCCCACGGAGCGCACCCAGGCGGCGATACCAACTGACCTGGTGGGCAAGGAGAAAATCGCAACCGGTTTCCCTGTGGTGCAGGCTTCAGCCAGCATGGACGCACTCTCTCCGGTGACCACAAAGGCATCTGCATGCGCCAGGTAACCCATGTAGGGATTCTCTTTTTTCTCCCTGTCTGTTTGCCAGACATAAGCGTGAGAGCAGGATGAGCCAAGGGCCGACAGGAGGGTTTCGGCAGCCGCTTTTGAAGTTCGTCGACTGGTGGAAACAAACACCGATCCACCCACGGCCTCTACCATCGTTTTGACTGATTCACCCAACTCCCTCGCGCAGTTCGGACTGAATTCATGTTCGACGTTGGTGCCGCCGACCAGCAAGGCAACCCGCGGCCCCTTGACAGAACCCAGCTCATCGCGCCAGCGCGCAGCTGCCTCATCAAGCGACTCCGCAGACACACGCGTGAGTGGCATCGCTATTTCCAGCCGGCGGGGATCCGGATAGAGACCGGCATACTCCGGGGCGATCCCGAGATCGAAATGATCTGCACAGGAGGTGCCGATTCGTCCTATTTGAACGGTTCGCGTTCGTCCAAGGGAGTGCTGACGTATCCATTCGGCGATGGGGACCGTCCTCCGGCCAGCCGCAATCAAAAGATCGGGCCAGGGGGGTTCTGCGATGGGGGCACTCGATGCCTTGAGGCTGGCGATAGAACCCTTCAGCAGGGAATTCGGCAGTTCACCTCGCCAATTGAACCGAAGTCTTTTCTCTTTGTACGGCCATCCAAGATTATTTGCCAGGCCCAGAGACTGAGTGTCATGACCCGGTTTCTCATCGAGCAGCACCCACACGGTTGGGGGGTCGTTTGCCGGGTGGGAGCCACCCCTGCAGAATTCGATTTCCTCGATGCCGCTATCCAGGCTCGGCGCAAGCGCAAAACGCCAACAAACCCCGGGGTAATGAGCGGATGCCGCCCCGAGAGCCCAACTCCACCATTCCGTCGCCTTTTGCATCGCAAGCCGGCGTGAGCGCCGGCTACCTGTGTCCGCCTCCGCAACGTGCACAGCACCAACGACAAACCGACCGGCCCGCGCAAAAAGCTCATCGAGAATCCACGCCAGGTCCTGTTTCGGCCAGAGACTCAAGTCAGCACTCAACACAATTCCGTCATGGGTTGCCCGCCCAGAGGCAGAACGCATCTCGCGCACCAGGTCAGTCAATTGCCTTTGCGTTGCATCCCCTGCAGGGCAGCTGCCTTTCACTTCGAGGACGTTGGTGGCCGAGGTCGCGGTGACCAGGTTGGCCGCCATGTCCGCCAGTATCGGCAGCGAGAAATTGTTTTCCAGAGCGCGGCTTTGCGTTTGCAGAAATTCATCAAAGGACTGAGATGGTCGGCTGGCCGTGAAGACCTGGAACCCGGCACGATCCGCTGCTGCTTCCAAACCTGACCAAAGGCTGCCGCCTTCCTTGTTCGGCCGATAATAAAAACGCTCCCTGAATGGCCGCCACGGCTGGTAGTGAAGAATGGTGTAGTGATAACACCGGGTGTGCCCCGGGATAAAAGGGGTATCGCGAACATTCCAGCTTTCATCGAACAGGCCGTAGGCGCCCTCTTCCGCCTGCACCGCGGCAATGAGCGGGTATTTACGCAGTGACTGGGCCTTTTCCAGGGTCCAGAATTTCGCCATGCGTTCACAATCCATGAGCATGACCGAGGTATCGGTCATGCTCACCGCGAGAACGGCATGATCTCCCATGTCAGTGTCAAAAAGTTCGGCGGGATCTGCGTGATAGGTTTGATCAACATCATTGTAGATGGCGCGCCCCTGGTAACCGGCGTAATACGGTATGGCAAAGCGGTAATTGGTAAAGCCGGTGTTCCACAGCCAGGTTCTTTGATATCCAGGCATCCGCTTCATCAGGTAGATCTCATAGACCCGGCTCGGGTCGCGCACTTGCTCGATCGACCAGAAAAATACCCGTTCCGCACGATACTGCTCAGGTTGTGTCCCCAGGAAGATCCGCACGGGCGGTCTGGGGCTGGGCGACACACCCGGTTTAACACCCAAAACGATGCATTCCAGTTGTGTGTCTTTTTTTTCCTCAGACGAACTGCTCACGACTATGCTCTCAATCCTGTTTTGTCAAAATGCCAGGGTCGCCCTTCCCCCCGATACATACTAACGATCATCAACAAAACCTGCATTATCACAATAATCAGGCCCCACATTATGGCGCAAGCGCAAAGGGAGAGAAATTCACAGGCGCTGGATGCAATAACCCATGCAGTTATCCATGGTCGAGTTTTACTAAGACAAAGGCGGGGTATGTTTAAGTACGTCCAGAGCATCATGACGCACATAGTTGTTCTGCATGGCTTCCTTGAGCAAGTCCATAGTAATCGTTCCATTGTCCAGACATTCCTGAACCAGACCGAAAAACAGGTTCTGCTGGGCCATATCAGGGTTCTGCTTGTACTTGCCCATAAAGGCATATTCACCAAACAGTTTCCGGCGCGCGTACATGATCCAGCCGGAAGGAGGGAACAGACGGAAGGTCTCCGGCGGCCTGAAATCGGCGGGTAACCCGGTTTTCCAGGGCTGAGTCTTGCGTTTGGTCGTGTGCAGCATACGGGTTGCAGGCGTCAGGCGGTCAAAATCGTTCCATTCGTTCTCGAACAGGCCGATAGTGTCGGGATCTTCATTTCTCAAACAGATCCAGTCCATATAATCCAGTTCATCGGCAAACATCGAAGCAAACTGCTCTTCGACTCGCCAGTGCTGCAACTTTTCGCAATCCAGCAACATCACGCTGGTCGCCATACAGCCACGCTTTTCCTTCCGCCCGGAGCGCGGCCTGACCATGATCGCCTTGCCCTGCATATCCCGCGACAACAGGTCCCATACGTCACTGACGGCAAAAACATCGGGATCGATGACCACCGCCCTGCCCTGGTAACCCATCAGGCCAGGCGGCATGAAACGCGTTAGCGTAAACGATTGCAGATCATCATTCAGCCACTGCCTGTGGGCGCCATCGCGCAGGTAATATTGCCCCTCGCGCTCGGCAAAATAGGGATAATCCCGAACGTCGATAATTTCTATCGAAAACTTGTCGGCATTATCGGAGAAGCGCTCCAGGGCATGAGCAGCCGCAAGTGCGCCGATATACTGCTTATGATTCGTCTGGATGAAAACCTTGTATTCCATAATTTCTCTGCTCAATCCCCATCTGTCTCTTGCCCGGTGTAACCATAAACAGGCCGCAGCGTTTGTTGCAGCAATTGTTCAATAGCATTCACCTGGTCTTCATCAAAATAGTCACTGAAACCACCCACCTTGCCACGCCGCACTTTGTACGAGTCAGGGTTTTTACGATCGCCCGGCACCATCCTGCTGCCACTGAATCGGAAAGTACGTTTTTCCTCCATTTTTTTCATGTTTTCCATGGAAGAAAAATTCACCACATCCTGCGCTTCCTCAGGAGTTGCCGGGGTGCCGATGAAATCCAGTATCTGCGTCAATACCTTTGCCGTATCCCTGCGCATATCCTCGTAACGAACCACCAGCAACTGGTCGATTTTCCCAGCCTCGTCTGCCCACAGATTAAGGAACTCTACAATTTTTGGCAAACCCACGTTTTGATCCATCGCAAATTCGTATTCGCTAATATCCGAATCATGAGCAGGGTATTTGTTTAAGCGTTTTTTCCAGGGATGCATGCGATGTTTCCACTGAAAATACTGGGACACGGCCACGTCCCTGGGATCGCGCACCAGCAATACCACCTTTTTCTGGTAGTAATCCTTTTTGGAATCCGCATTTCCGGTGAAATCCTTCAGATAGTTATCATGCGAAAAAAATATCAGCGGAATATCCCGATTCTTTGCCTGCAGGTTATCAAAAGCGATCAGGCTATTATCAGGCAAACCGTGCTTCAACTGGTAAAAGCGTGACAACATGACTCTTAGCCAGGTTCTGCCGCTTTTGCCATAAGAAACGATCACGCAATCCGATTTCTGTAATTTGCGGAACTCTTCCCGACCTCGCAGCCGACGATCGATGGCAATCCTTTTATGCTCGGGCAGGAAGAAAACAGCACCCCACACCAGCAGTCGTATAATTTTAGCTAGCATGATGTCTGTTTTTGAACCTCTGTATCAATCACAATTGCTTAATCCGCGCTACAACCTGCGCAAGCTGGTCTTCTATCGCTCCGCCGGGGGAGACAAATGGCTGCCCGACTGTTGAGGCCAGGCGGTTATCCAGTAAATATTGGTGAGCCAGGCCGAGATCTCGGACATAACCAAAGTATCCGCCTGGCAAATACCGCAGAGAACGCCTGATCGACATAATGAGCTGCCGCAGCGCGTGTGCAATTAAGCCGCCTTGCTCGGGCAGCGGATAAATCGCCAGCGGCTTTCCCAAACGGGCAATCTCCACCATCATCGACAAGCTGTCACCGGTAACAACGAAATAGTCCGCCAGCCCCAACAGCGCAAAGTAGGGATTGTTGCTGTCATCTGGCTGCCAGCAATACAGGGTGCTATCTGGCGGCTTGTGCTGTCGCAGATAATCGACGACAGCGTCAGGGGTACGTCGACTGGTACTGATAAACAGGCTTCCACCCGCAAGCTGTTTCTCAGCCTGTTGCAGTAGCCTGCCAATAACGGCCTCGTCCATACGGTAAGGCTTGGTAGGACCCCCAATCAACAGGGCCGTAACGGGTTGCTTCATCGCCTCGAACGAAGGCTGCCATAATTTAACTGCCTTTTCAATTTTAGCTGTATCAACCCGCATGAGCGGAAGATCCAGAGACAGGATGTTATCCCGTTTCGGCATCAGGAATTGCCCCGTAATAATCACCAGGGCAAATTCAGCCAACATTTTTCTTGGCCTGCCTAGCAAAACAACCTTCGTCTTACCCCCGGACTGCTCCCGGATCCACTGCGCCGCCATGGAGGGCCGGCGACCGACGGTCAACACCAGATCCGGCCAGGGCGGAACCAACGGATCCGACTTTTCCAGGTCCAGGTGGTATAGCGACGGTTTAAAATCCGGTTTGCCGTATACGAATTCCTTGCGCGGAATCATCCGGCGTACTTCGTAGGGCCGCCCCAGGGCCTCTGCGATGGCGAGAAGTTGCGCGTTATCCCCTGGCTTGTCACCCATTACCAGCCAGATCGGTGCCTCGTCCATCAGCTATCTGCTCCGTGCGGCACATTAGCTAAAACCTGCACTGCAAACAGCTTCAAGATTCTAACCGGTTTCCCGACAGATCGCTTCGGGCAGTTTCGGGTTCGAGGCGCAAGGCCTCGATGATGCCCGCCGAGTGAGCTCTAAGCCGCTTGAAAAGTAACATATCCGTTCCTGGTCTTGATTTATCGATGCGCTGGCGATCTGAAATGCTGCCTTGAAAGTCTTTACCATTGGAGATTTTTGCCAAACGGACTGGAAGGGTAACTGTGCAGTTCAAAAAGTTGCAAAATCATAGGTTTTGGCCTGCCGAATATCAACCCATAAAAAATCATTTTTGCCAATGCTTCCAGCCTCGTGCTGATTTTCGAGATGGTACTCCCCACGTCATCTTCAAGCCACTGGATTTCTGCCGTCCTGGTGCCCAGGCCCCGGGGTGACCTTACCTGCTTCGATAGCGTTTTCGCACCAGGTAGCAGGCATTGTGCATTTTTGCCCTAACCTCGGACCCAGCCAATCGATTCCATGTGCAACTTGATCATCGACGCCAGCGATGATCATACTGCCCCGTGCCAGGCATGGCGTTTATTCTTCCTACCTTTCATAGGACAGTAGAATACCGACGTACGGCGCGTAGGTTAAGACAGCACCTTGCCTGGGTCCCAGATCATCGAATGCCATGACCAATTGATCTAAACAAGACTGATTTTCCGGTTCCCGTTTTAGGGCTTCGAGCGCCGTGAGCAACGATGCGATCTGTTCGGCGCCCAGGTACATTTCCAACATCCGGATGGCCGTATCGATATTCTCGACGCTGACCGGTTTTGCAGTTTTTGCAATTCGATTCTGCGCAGGATCATCGAATTCAGGTGGATCCTCAAAGACATTTGCTTCCATGCCCGCAGGGAGAGGACTGGCCCTGAGCCCGGCAAACGCGTTGTATTCCTGGCGTACTCGCCGCTTGAGTTCTTCGACGAAGGCATTGAATTCCTGCGGATTCGGTTTATCGATCAACAGCGACAGTAACGGGTCACATTTAACGCGGCTGTGAAACTCGAGGAACGGCCCATTCACTATCGGCTCCGGGTTGATCATCGCCAGGTCTACGGTCAATGTTTTCTCTTTGCGTAGCGTCTTGATGCGAAAGCTAATCGCAGCATCTACGATTTCGAATTCCCTGACGCCCCTGAAAAGCTGCTTTTGTACGAGTTTCATGGTCACCGCGGTTATTGAGTTGCTGGAATCAGGTGCATAGGTCACTGATCACGTTGAAGGTCCCGTGCTGCCTGCCCGGAGTGCGCTGACGACATCTGCGGAAACACGACCCGCGCATCCGAAGCCTCGCTGGCCCCATTTTGCGCTCCGTTGATGACCACCCCATTGAGCCGTCAGGCAGCAAACTCTAAATCGAATGGCTGGAGATATAAAGGCATTTAACCGTGTTTTTTCACGCCGGTGAAACCGGTTTTCGAAAGCAACCTGATTTGATTGCGAAGGCTTCATGAGCCAGCGGCACATGCATCTCGAACCAGCCGCAAAGCATCGTGTTGCACGGTATCTCGCCGCAGTGATTGCTACATCCGGTCGACCGTACGGCTCCAAACCTCATGCCAGCATCGCGACCCCATTCAAAACAGTGTTCCGCGCATAAAAAGGAGTAATGGGCCTTCATGGCTGTTATTGGTATAATTCGCGCTTGTCAAAGACGATTTACTGATTCCGGATGGCTTGCAACGACAGATTTCCGCGCCGGCCGTCCTGGCAAAATTTCAGCAGCTAGTTGATCAATAAAGGTGATTTATGAGCGAAGAAAAGAAAACCCGACCCAAGGTTCCCGAAGGTAAAGCACGCTATCTGGTTACTCGCCAGATGGAAGCCAATGAAAAAGGCTTCGTTGGTTACGAAACCATCTGGGAAGAATTCCATAAAGAGGTCGAATACGAGACGCCCAAGCGCCCTTGATTCAGCCTGGTTGCGCTAGCCGAAAAGTCTGGCTCGACCCTGTAGTTAAGAAACGCTAACGAAAAAGCCGGCCGGGATATTCATCCTTGCCGGCTTTTTTGGGCCTGCTGCACGCCACGATTTCGATCTCCGGCTACGGACGTAACCAGGCGACAGCCTTCAGCCTGGTCAGCACGGCCCGTTGGATCATACCGTTCTCGAGAAACCCCGTGGCTAGTTGATCTCCACCTGGGTGACGCCTTCGACGCCCGAGAGATCGGGGCCTTCTTCTATCTTGCCGCCATACTCGATTTCTTCGTCCGTCGCATCGCGCACCAGCAATATCTCGAGGCGGAAGATGACTTGGCGTTCGCACAGCGGATTGTTGCCGTCGATAGTCACCGACCTTTTGTCGACGCGGGTAACCATGAAAGTTTTGGTCTGTCCTTTCTCGTTCTCCATCAGGATGGACATTCCAACCGAATGATATTCCTCGGGAACATCCTGAATGCGCTCGGTAATCACCAGGGATTCGTCGCGCGGTCCGTATAGCTGGGTGCAGTCGATGGGTACTTCTATCACCTCGCCGGCCGTCTTCCCCTCGAGTTCCGCCATCACCGCCGGCGCCAGCACCTCGTTGGTGCCGTGCACATATCCCAGTGGAAATTCCACCATGGTCAGCACGGCGCCGGATTTCTGGTCGATGACCTTGTAGGTCAACTCAACATACTTGCCGTCTGCAATAACTTCAGTATTCATATTCGCTATTCCTTCAGAAAATAGACGCTGCAAAAATCTTGACTTCGCCTCTTTCGTAGCCGATGACCATGCGTCCCAGCCACTCACCTTCTCTCTTGGTGCTGCGCACCCTGAACAGGCAGGTCACGTGTTCACCGCGACGGATAAAACCAAGAAAATCGTATTCCTTCATAAGATTTCGAGTCAACTCGCTCTTCGCAAATTGCTTACCCAGTTCAACTTCATTGAGCCCGAGCAACAGGTCATAGGAAAAGTTTAGAATGAATTTGCCGTACTGGCCCTTGTTGGAATACTTGATCAGATCGTCCCACATGGGAAAAGCGATTGCCTCAAGCTCTTCATCGGTCTTGTCAATAATATTCATACAAACTCCCTGCCATAAACCAGCTCCAGTACCGGTAGACACATCTTCCGGAGGGGGCTGGATTTTATCAGATAGCAATGCCGTAAATAAAAAAAGACCAACATGAATGTTGATCTTTTATTTCGCTCGGGAAGGTGTGAGCCACCCCTCCCCGAGCGATATCGAGGTTTACTCGTCCTCGCCCACGAGGTGGTAGCAAGGCGCTTTTTCCATGGTGTATTCACCAGTCTCAGGATCACGACGCGAAACTGTCAACACGTGCCAGTTTTCATCGTCCAGCTTCATCGCATCACCCCGGTAGTAGTAACCCGGCCAGCGGGTTTCCTTGCGGAACAGCGTGTGCTGCACGACGGATTCGGAAGCGAGATGACGATGCTTCAGCTCCCATGCGCGAAGCAGTTCGTGGATGTCCTTCGCGGCAACCTTCTCGAGATCCTCTTCCAGAAGCTTCAGTTTCTTCAGACCGATACTCAAAAGTTTATCGTTGGTCATGTAGTTGACTGTCGAACCACCGGCGTATTCATCCATCAACTTCTGCAAACGGTCCAGCCCCTGCCGTGGGTTGATGTAATTAGGGTTGACGTCGCCGGCAACGATCTCATTGCGGAAGACCTTGTAGTGCTCCATGGGCTTGAAGATTTCTTTCTTACGGCGCTCGATCTGCTCCTCGGAAACGCGAATGCCCTCGGCCTTGCCGTCGTCGATGTATTTACAGGCGGCCTTGGCTGCCAGGCGACCTTCGGTAAACGAACCTGAAGAAAATGCATGCGGCGTCCCGCCGACGGCGTCACCTGCGCCAAACAAACCTTCGACGGTGGTCATACGATTGTAGCCCCAGAAATATTCAGGCGGGGATACGTCTTCAGGACCGGAACACCAGGCGCCACTACCGGTCGCGTGTGAACCCATGACGTATGGCTCCGAGGTCGTCAGTTCCGGATTCTCGTACTTCGGATTGACATCGGTTGCCGCCCACAGGACGGCCTGACCAACGGTCATGCCGAGGAAGTTGTGCCAGCCGATCTCTTCCAGGTGCGGATCCTGAAAGGCTTCCATGGTAACCATGTGGATCGGGCCGCGACCGGCATTCACCTCGGAGATAAGCGCGTGGTTACGCAGGCAGGTCGGGATGGGCCTGTGGGTTGCGTGCGAAAGTTCCGGGTCGAGGTATTCCTTGCCAACCATTTTCTGCAGGTCAGGGAACCATTTTGACTCGTACTCTTCACCATTACAGTTCTGCGTGTAGGTCTTCAGATGCAGGAAGTAGGCGCCAACCGGACCATAGCCGTCTTTGAATCGAGCCAGTACGATACGATTTTCCATCTGCGTCATTTTCGCGCCAGCATTGATCATCAGGCCATAGGCCGAGCCCGATGACCAGGGCGCATACCAGACACGACCCGCGCCTTCACCGACCGAGTTCGGCCTGAAGATGTTGGATGCGCCACCGGCTGCAACGATAACGGCCTTCGATTTGAATACATGGTAGTCACCGGTACGCACGCTGAAGCCGACGGCACCGGCGACACGATTTTTCTTGCTGTCATCCATCAACAGATGGGTGACACAGATGCGGTTGAATACCTTGTCAGCCGACTTCTTTGCGGCTTCGGCCACGATCGGCTTGTAGGACTCACCGTGGATCATGATCTGCCAACGCCCTTCGCGCTGATAGGTTCCGGACTTGGGATCGCGCATTAGTGGCAGACCCCATTCTTCGAACTGGTGCACGGTCGAGTCGACGTGACGTGCCATATCGAACAGCAGGTCTTCGCGAACCATTCCCATCAGGTCGATACGCGCATAACGGACGTGATCTTCAGGATTGTTTTCACCAAACCGGGTTCCCATGTAACAGTTGATCGCGTACAGCCCCTGCGCCACGGCGCCGGAGCGGTCGATGTTGGCTTTTTCGGCGATTACGATCTTCTTGTTCTGACCCCAGTAGCGCGCCTCAAAAGCAGCACCGGTACCACCGAGGCCAGCACCTGCGACGAGGATGTCGATATTGTCTTCTACGATAGTCTTCGGCATTAGTAGTAAACCCCGGCTTTCATCGTGAGCCCGTTGGATTTCAATGTATGAATATCACCGTCATCCATGCGGATATACTTTGGCTCGTTAAATAACAGTTGGCTGTCGCGCATTTCCTGCGAGGGTGCCGGCGCATCGGCCAGCTTGGGAATGTGCTGTCCCCAGGGTTTGGTCGTGATAGGCGCCAGCAGATTCATGTCGGTTTCACCATTGCGGGACTTGATGCGCCACGCAATGACACCTTTTTCCTCGTCACGGATCACTCGAACCGAGTGGCCCAGCGGGGCAAAGTCGGCATAACCACGAACGTCTATTGCGTTCTGCGGGCAGGCCTTGACACAGGAGTAACACTCCCAGCACATGTTAGGCTCGATGTTGTATGCGCGACGCAGGGTCGGGTCGATGTGCATGATGTCTGAAGGACAGATATCGACACAATGGCCACAACCATCGCAGCGAGTCATGTAAACGAAAGTAGGCATAAAATTCCTCTCTTTTAATTATCAGCTTTAGTTATAAGCAAATTCGGTTCTAGTAATGGTTCGGAGACTCACGCTTGATTCCAAGCCCCATGTAGGGTGGTTTTTCACCCATGTAAGTCGGGATATCCGGATATCTTGCCTGCAAAGCAGGATCCGAGAGGTCACCCAGATCGGGCAGATTCTCTTGCGAGCCATCTGCCTTGGTCAGTTTCTTCTGGTAAGCGGCCGCCGGCTTGAAGAACATGTGCGCAAATTTCGACCACAGCACGGTGCAAAACAGGGTGGTGGCGGCCACAACAAAGATTACGAAGAACAGCAGGTTCAATGCGCCGCCTCCCTGCGTTATCGACCACAGAAGAGCAAAGGTGGTCGTCATCAGCAGCGACAGGACGAACAGGTCGGCACGCACCAGGCGATACCAGGGATTGCCTTCCGAGTTCACATCGACACGGATACGGAACCAGAACCAGTAACCGCCGACGCAGACCATCAGGGCACCTATATGCCACAGCGCGACGACCAGCGCGGGAGCAGCCTCGGCAGTCGGCGGATAAGCAAAAATCAGCATCACCGTGGTAACCACGAAAGTGACAAAACCGTACATCGTCAACAGGTGCGACATGCGCCGATGTGGATTGCAAAATTCGGAAGAGGTCAATACCTCGTTGGCCACCGTGGAAATAGCCAAAGAAACCTTTTCACCGCCGGTTACGGTACGCTTCGCGGATTGCTGGGCTTTCTTGGCGTTTTCGAAGAAATATTGAGCGCTCTTTTTGTGGATCACGTCGAAGAGGGTACCGCCTACCACCGCAAGAAACATCAGAACGACATAAGTCTGCATCACGGCAGGGGTCAGGAAACCGGTTAAATCGTGAAAAGGGTTGGTGAACATGGCTGCTCCAGGTTATTTATTTTTAACAGGGTTATGCTAATGATGCCGACGAGAATAACAAATCAAGTTTCTTTGTTCACTGATTAATCGATTTAATGCGTGTAATAGAATATTTTTGTACGGATCCTGTTGGATCGACACCATGGCAGGCGAGGATCATCTTGAGATTGAACGATCGCCAGCGGGCATACCCGCACTGGCAACAAGCGAAGGAATCTTCTGTGCACAACGGGAGTTTACGATGGCGTAAACATGGCGCCCGGCTGCCCGGATGTTTTGGCGCCGCGGCGGTAGCCGCCACCACCCTGTCGGGCCGGTGTCGGCGCAGGCATTCCGCTGAAGGCTTGAGCGCCATTGGAGAAATCAGTAAACTTCGCGGGCATCCAGCGATGCCACGAATATATCCTTGAAAATCAGCGTCATATTTAGCACCTACAACTCGCCGGCCTGGCTGGAAAAGGTGCTGTGGGGCTTCCATTATCAAACCGACGGAAACTTCGAGCTGGTCATCGCCGACGACGGCTCTGGTGACGAAACCAGGGCGGTGATCGAGAATTTCCGGCAGGACTCGCATCTGGATATTCTGCACGTCTGGCAGGAAGACGATGGATTCCAGAAGTGCCGGATTCTGAACAAGGCCATTGTTGCCGCGCGCGGCGATTATATCGTGATGACCGATGGTGACTGCATACCGCGTAACGATTTCGTCGCGGTGCATCGGGAGTATGCAGAGCCGGGTTATTTCCTTTCCGGCGGTTATGTCAAGCTGCCGCTGGCGGTCAGCGAGGCGATAACGCGGGAGGATATCGCCGAGGGGCGCTGCTTCGACCAGCAATGGTTGCGCGATAAGGGCTTCAAACCGCCGTTAAAGATCACCTCGACGCCGCGCCAGGCGGTAATTTTTAATCACCTGACCCTCACCAATCGAACCTGGAACGGTCACAATGCGTCCTGCTTCAAGCAGGATGCGCTGATGGTCAACGGTTTTGACGAGCGCATGAAATACGGCGGCCTGGATTGCGAGTTTGGCGGTCGTCTGCTTAACGCCGGCATCAGGGCCAAGCAAATTCGCTACAGCGCGATATGCGTGCACCTGGATCATGCGCGCGGTTATGTAAACGACGAAGACTGGCGCAATAACCGCGTTATCCGCAAAACGTCGATTCGCGAAAAGCTGATCGAAACGCCGCAAGGCATCCGCCAGGAAACCGCCAGCTAGCCTGTTAGCGGCGCGAATCCAGCACCCTCCGGTAAAATTCGACCACCCCCTGGTTGGCGTTTTCGATATAGTGAGCCGACAGATCGGGACGATGCCTGGGCAACGGACTGGAAATGCATGCCGCCAGCTTGTCCCTCAGGTCGTCCACGTTGCCGACCGCGAACGAAACTCCGCCGTAATCCTCGATCAGTTCCAGGCAGCCCGCGCTATCGGACGCGATTACCGGCGCCCCGCCATCCATCGCTTCGAGTATAACCCTTGGCAGGGGCTCGAATAGAGACGGGCAGGCGACCAGGTCGAACGCCTGGTAAAGGTCCTTGATATCATCCCTGAAGCCGACGAAGCGGATCCTCGAATCGCTGGCGGCGAGATTTTTGAGTCTGGATTCCCGGCTGCCGGCACCAAAGAACAATAACCGCGCATGCTGGAACTGCCCAAGTTGCATAAAGGCCTTGATCAGGGTGTCCCAGCCTTTTTTTTCACTGTACCTGCCGACTGCCGCGATCAACATCTCGTCTTCACCTATATCCAGGTCATGCCGAAGTTTTAATACTTCCTGCCGATCCAGCCTGCGGTGCGGAACCAGTGAATTATTCGCCTTGTACACCAGCCCCCGATAATCGGCGGGAATATCGTCGAGCTGCCACCTGGCGTTGCAAATCAGACCATCCATCATTGCGAAATGCGGTCCATTGACGGTGATGTGGAGCGTGGCTATCTTTGCCGCGTCGATACCGACCCGGGAAACGAGTCGCGTCGAGCGGCGCAAGTGGCAGTGCACGATGTCCGGCGCGATGTCCGACAACGCACGTTGCAGATGACGGCCGGTGAACAGGTGGGGAGGGATCTCGACCACGTTGACCCTGTCATCCACGTGATCGACGATGCTCTTGCCGTTTTTGCGGTGATCCCTGCGTACGATGAGGGAAACCCGGTGATTCGCGCACTGCTGATTGCAGGACTCGGCAGTCGAACGCTCGGAACCGGCAAATCCGCGCGACAAAATCACATGCGAGATACCAAGTGGGTTCGAATCGATCAATGTTATCGGGCGCCTAGGGGAGTGTATGAGTCAGGGAACGCCGGCTTCACAAATAACTGCCTCTGCCCGCTTTCTGGAACCCGGCAGCATCTTAGCAAAACATTTGCGTGAACCCAATGGATAGCTAAGCGGAGTGCCCGTTGCAGAAATTGCACAACCGAACATAACGATGTACAACTGATTCCTGCAAAACTCCCACATTGAAAGCTATCTGGAGAGCGGAAAGAGAACCAATGTTTTACTATCGGTCAAATTCACCGAATACGCACATCAGGGGGAACTGGCCATGATGAACCAGGAACGTAATGACGAAATTACCCGAATTGGAGCGGGGACGCCGGCGGGTAAGGTGATGCGATCCTACTGGTTGCCGGCGGCGCTTGCGGCAGAACTGGAAGGCGAAAGACCGGTGGTCCCGGTCAACCTGTTAGGGGAGAGACTGGTGCTGTTTCGCAATCTGGATGGCGAAATGGGATTGCTGGAGCGCCATTGCCCGCACCGCGGCGCGGATCTTTGCTACGCACGGCTGGAAAGCGGCGGTATCCGCTGCCCCTTCCACGGCTGGAGTTTCGATCTCCAGGGCCAGTGCCGGGAACAACCTGCGGAACCACCCGAATCGACCATGCACGAAAAAATCCGCATGATCGCCTACCCGGTGGTGGAAAAGGCGGGCATCATCTGGGCTTACATGGGAGAAGGCGAGCCGCCCGCGTTCCCCGCCTTCGATTGCTTCATCGCGCCTGCCAGCCATGTTTTCGCCTTCAAGGGATTATGGGAATGTAACTGGCTGCAGGCCCTGGAAGTGGGGATCGATCCGGCGCACGCCTCTTTCCTGCACCGGTTTTTACAGGACGAGGATCCCGACGACAGTTACGGCAAGCAGTTTCGCGACCGTGCCCCCGACAGCAACGTTCCCCTGACCAGGGTCCTGCGTGACTACGATTGTCCCCGCCTGGAGGTCGAAGAGACGGATTACGGATTGCGCATCGTCGCGTTAAGAGACCTGGGCGACAAGCGAATGCACGTGCGCGTGACCAATCAGATTTTCCCCTGCGCCATCACCATTCCGATGTCGAGTTCCATGAACATTACCCAGTGGCACGTGCCGATCGACGATGAAAACTGCTACTGGTACTCGATTTTTACCAGCTTTGGCGAACCGGTCGACCACGAGACGATGCGCGCACAACGCCTGCGGGAACACACGCTGCCCGATTACGCGCCGATCCGCAACAAGCGCAACAATTACGGTTACGACCCAAAAGAGCAGGCAACCCAGACCTATACCGGCATGGGCATGGATATCAACGTCCATGACCAATGGGCCTGCGAAAGCATGGGGGCGATCCAGGACCGCAGCCGGGAACACCTGGCCAGCAGCGACGTGGCGATTTCCAGGTACCGCCGCATGCTGCGCAGCGCAATCAAGAAACAGGACGAAGGCTCGCGGGAAATGCCGCTGGTTGTGGATGCAGCGGCCGCCCGCTCGATCCGGGGACCGGTGGCGATCGACTCGATCGCAGCCGCGGACGACTGGCATGGCATCTGGGATCTGCGCGACCGGGAGCGGCGCAATCGTTGCTCGTGGGATGCAAGCTTTGAAGATTCATCAATACTAGATAAAGATAACTAACCGGGTTTGTACGCGAGGGGAGCAATATGAGTTTCGTCGACCGGCATCGGCTTTGGAGTGACGAGGATCGGGCCAGTGCAGCATCCATGGAGAAGGCGATCAGCGAAAGCGGGGTCGAGGTCATACGCGCCGCTTTCGTCGATCAGCATGGCTGTCTGCGCGGCAAGACGGTGATGGCGGACGATATCACGTCGCTGCTGGGCAGTGGCATTAACATGACCTCGACCCTGCTGTTGAAAGACACTTCCCACAAAACCGTGTTCCCGGTGTGGCAGTCCGATGCCGGCTTCGGCGAAGGGCGCCTGACCGGTGCTGGCGACGTGGTCATGGTGATGGATCCGGGAACCTTCCGGGTTTTGCCCTGGGCGCCCGATCACGGCTGGGTGTTTTGCGATCTGTATCACAGCGACGGTACGCCGCTGGGGTTGTCGAGCCGCGGTATCTTACGCGACGCCCTGGCGCGGCTGGCGAACAGCGGCTATGCGCTGGTTACCGGCCTGGAAGTCGAATTCCATGTCTTCACGGTGCTGGACGAGCGTCTCGAACTCAGCGATGCGGGACAGCCGGGCGCGCCGCCGAAACTGGGTTTGATCGGCCAGGGTTATCAGTATCTCTCCGACGACCGCTACGACGAGTTGCACGAAGTTTTCGACGCGATCCGCGTGAATGCGCGCAAACTCGGATTACCCCTGCGTTCGCTCGAAATCGAGTTCGGACCGAGCCAGTGCGAGGCCACGTTTGCACCGGCGGGGGCCATGGAGCACGCGGATAACATGATTCGTTTCCGTGCGCTGGTCAAACAGGTCTGCCGCCGCATGGGCTTGCATGCAACCTTTATGTGCCGCCCGCGCTTCGACGCGGAGATGGCGAGCGGATGGCATTTGCACCAGTCATTGGTGGACCGGGAGACCGGGCAGAACCTGTTCATGCCGCAAAAAAAGGACGAAACGATATCCCCGCTGGCACGGCTGTGGATTGCCGGTTTACTCGCCCATGCGCGCGAAAGCTGCCTGTTTTCGACGCCCACCGTAAATGGTTACAAGCGCTACCGGCCGCACACCCTGGCGCCGGATCGCATCCAATGGGGCCGCGATAACAAGGGCGCGATGATCAGGGCGCTGGCGGGCGTCGACGATAGCGCCAGCCGCATCGAAAATCGAATCGGCGAACCGGCCGCCAACCCGTACCTCTATATTGCTTCCCAGGTACTTTCGGGGCTGGACGGTATCGAGCAGGGGCAGGAGCCGCCGCAGCCGGTGGACAACCCCTACGACTCGAATGCCGAGCGCTTGCCGAACAGCCTGTTGGAGGCCCTGGGTGCATTCCGTGAAAGCACGTTTTATCGCGCGCAGTTAGGAGATGAATTCGTGGACTACCTGGCAACCATCAAACAGGCGGAGTGGAATCGCTATCACGCGCAAATCAGTGAATGGGAAGAGCGCGAGTACAGTACCCTCTTCTAGCCTGAATATTATCTCGGTTTGTAACCGGCAACCCGTGCCAGGGAGCATAACAGTGTGTTAGTTCTACCTATGCTTACAATCCAGCTTGCCGGTAGCAGCGACAAACCGGATTCTTTTGTTGCGGCAAAGGCCGACGCGGAAATACTCGAGGTAGTGCGCTCCGGCGTGGCCGGAATTTCTCACGGCGAGAAGGTCTTCAGTCTTTAGGCCTGCGCGCCGCCACTTGAAGACTGTTTATGGCGGGATAGCAGTACCATGGTTACTAGTGGCCCCGGCGGGCTTCCATGCGTTTTAGCAGGGTAGCCATAACCCGGCGATAGAGGTCCATACCCAGGTACTTGTCCTCGACTCCCCTGTCGATACTGGGGTTGTCATTGACCTCGATAACGCAACCTTTGCCATTGCGTTCTTTAAGATCCACGCCATAAAGGCTATCACCGATAGGCCTGGTCGCCCGCAACGCGGTGTCTACTACCGAATGCGGCACGTCGGCTATCGGCAGGGTGTCGAAGGCGCCGGAATCGGTGCGACTGCCGTGGCGGTATATCTGCCAGTGATTTTTCACCATGTAGTATCTGCAGGCAAACAGGGGCTGGTTATCCAGAATGCCTATGCGCCAGTCGAATTCGGTATACAGGAATTCCTGTGCCAGCAGCAAGGTGGAATGGCGGAAAAGCCTCTTGCAAATGTCCGCCAGTTCGGCCGCGTCACGGGCTTTTTCGACACCCCTGGAAAAGGCGCCGTCAGGGATTTTTACCACGATGGGGAAGCCCAGGGTTTGTTCGAGTTCCAGCAGTTGTTGTGGTCGATCCTTGTACAGTACCACTGTCGTTGGGGTGGCCACCTTGTGGATTCTGAAAAGATCCGCCAGGTATATTTTGTTGGTGCAGCGCAAAATCGAGCTGCTGTCATCGATTGTCACCAGGCCTTCATTTTCAGCTTTCTTGGCAAAACGGTAGGTGTAGTGGTCTATGTTGGTGGTAGCGCGAATAAAAAGGCCATCGTACTCCGGCAGCCGCAGATAATCCCGTTTGCGGATAAAATCACAGTCGATTCCCATCTCCTTTCCCGCCCGGATAAAGCGCTTCAGTGCGCCCTTGTCAGATGGCGGCAGTGTCTCTTCAGGGTCGCACAAAATCGCCAGATCATAGCGCAGTGCCTTCTTCTTGCTCCGTTTGCGCCATACCTTGCGGCTGAAGATGCCGAGGGCTTCCGCAAAGTAATCCGACTGTTGCTCGTTCAATTGCCTGGTAGATTTTGGTTTGAGACTGGCAATTTCCCAGCGCTTGCGAAAGCGCAGGGTGATTTCAAGAATGGGGCAGGGAAAGTTCTCGAAGAGCGTTTCCGACAAATCGCGATAGCGTTCGTCCTCGGTCTTACCGAAATAGCTCTGCAGGATTACGGCCTGAGTGGGGTCAGATTGCTCCAGTGATTTGTACAACTGTTCGCCAAAATCATCGATGTGAATGCGATATAGCGCGCGTTTGCTCAGGTCGTTCAGGGTTCGCACCGAGGGGATGACGTTATGCCCGCGGGCTTCCGCCAGCAGCGAACAATAATAGCCCTCCGAAAGATAGTCGAAACTGCCGCACAAATTGATCACCCGGGTCCGGGACGCCTTGCGTAGCCGCTCTCCATTCATGTAGTCGCTGAAGCTTATAACCTGATCACTCGGGTAATAGGGTGCCCATTCTTTAAGGTTATGGATGACAATGAGGGTTTGCGACATGAAAGAAATCCTGGTGGTTAGCCTTCGCGCTAGATTGGAGGAGAATGGGGGAAAGTATTTTACAGCATTGGCTGGTAGTCAATTGCGGGGAGGGATATATTTAGTGGGTCCAGAATTGAGCGATTATGAACTTCCAGCCTCCCAGCCAGAACCCTTGCCACTCCTGTGTTGCGCGGGGCCGGCAGCGCCCGGGCCACGTAACATTCCGGGGAATCGAATGAGCCACGTGCGTAAGGCTGTCGCGGCGGATATTGACCAGTTGGTGCGGCTGGAGGCACTCGCGTTCAAGGGAGACAAATTGAGTCGGCGCTCGTTCAGGCGCTGGCTGAAGCACCCGGGATGTGTATTTCTGGTCAATGAAGACGGGGGCGTCGTCAATGGCTATATCCTGGTCATACTGCGCCACGGCACCCGGCTTGCCCGCCTTTACTCCCTGGCGGTAGACCCGTCATGCAGGGGTAAGGGGGTTGCAGCTGAACTCATAGCACTGGCGGAACAGGGAGCTCGCGATGCCGGGGCACTGTATATGCGCCTCGAGGTGGCCGGAAATAATTCGGCTGCAATCAGGCTCTACCGAAAGCTGGGCTATACCCAGTTCGGTCTGTACCAGGACTACTATGAAGACCACAGCGATGCGCTGCGGATGGAGAAATGTATCCATCGCCTGGACCCGACCAGCGATAACCGCGTAATTCCCTGGATATCACAGACCACTCCCTTTACCTGCGGCTCCGCGGCTTTGATGATGGCCATGAACGGCCTCGACCCCGCTTATTCCCCCAGCCCCCTGGAAGAGGTCGAGATCTGGCGCGAAGCCACTACGATATTCATGACATCCGGCCACGGCGGCTCCCACCCCGTGGGCCTGGCCCTGGCGGCCGCTGCGCGTGGTTTTACCCCGGAGGTATGGGTGAGCAAGAAGGGGCCATTGTTTGTCGAGGGTGTGCGCGACGCCAACAAGAAACGGGTAATGGGCCTGGTGCACGAGTCGTTTATCGAACAGGCAAAGAAGCTGAAGATTCCGCTACATTATGCCGATATAGACCAGCGGCGGCTGACGGACTGTTACGCCCGGGGTGACAACGTGCTGATACTCATTTCCACGTACAGGATGGATAACCGCAAAGCGCCCCATTGGGTGGTGCTGAGCGGGTTCGATGAGAGATGCCTGTTTTTTCACGACCCGTACCTGGAAGCGGGCTCGGGGTCGACCATTGCCGAAGAATACCGCGAATCGATTGAGTGCCAGCACCTTCCCATCGCTCGCGAGGACTTTACTTCCATGAGCCTGTTCGGAGCAAGGCGGCTGCGCACGGCTGTGATCCTGCGCAAGTGCTGAGTCCGGGCGCCGGGTCTTAGCCGCCATCCGCAACCCGACGGCAGTACTCCTGGTCACTGACCGCCTACGCCCGGATCAAATAAATTACTGCCCCTGGAATTCCAGAATTCAACGCAGCGATCGGCGTGCTCACAGCAGCCGAGAATCAAATTAATCTGAATTTTTTTCATCGTCGCGCAGCAGGCATCTTTTGAGTTTATCGGATGTTTTTGGGCGTCGTGAGCGCGTCGATCGCAAGGCGGAATTCGGCGAGTGGCCGTGAGCGTAGCCTTCGCTACACAGGCCGGATTTCGCTCCCGGCGAATCCGGCACGCCGGGACGCCGGACCGGCACATCCATGTGCGCGATCGGTCCGAGGAAAAATCCAACGCCGCAATCGGCGCTCGCATCGGGCTGAAGTCTTGCAGGTCTGAATTTTTTTGGGCGTCGCGAGCGCGCCGAGTGCAAGGCGGATTTTGACGAGTGGTCGTGAGCGTAGCCTTCGCTACGCGATCGGTC
>Ga0209536_100001336_pt1 | contig 41127 bp, 41 predicted proteins | sample DeeMarSeWOR28_12_FD_187461 | JGI IMG/M metagenome (GOLD analysis project Ga0209536, IMG submission 187461) | Marine sediment microbial communities from White Oak River estuary, North Carolina - WOR-2-8_12 (SPAdes) (version 2) | ecosystem: Environmental > Aquatic > Marine > Intertidal zone >... | reverse complement strand
CGTCACCCAATGCGGCATAGACCAGCCGGTGGCGTTCGATGAGACTCTTGCCTGCGAACTGCTCGGAGACGATCGTAACATCGAAATGTCCGCCGCCGCCGCGGGCACCGGCGTGGCCGACATGCTTGTGGCTCTCATCGACAATGTCCAGGCTGGTCGGGTTCAATGCCGCGCTTAGCCGTTCACGGATCAGCGCTATGCGCGCATCATTCATTTGGGGAATACTCGCTTAAACGGCTTCACTTCTACCCGCTCATAGACACCGGCGTTGCAGTAGGGATCGGCATCTGCCCAGCGGCGGGCGTCCTCCAGCGACTCGAATTCCGCCACGATTAGGCTGCCCGTGAAGCCGGCCGGGCCTGGATCGGGGGCATCGATGGCAGGCAGCGGCCCGGCGAGGATCAAACGACCCTCGGCCTGCAGCGTCTCCAGCCGGGCCAGGTGGGCGGGGCGGGTCGCTAGGCGACGCTCGAGGCTGCCCGCAACGTCAGCGGCAATGATGGCATAGAGCATAGTTGGCGTCGTTTGCGGGTGAGTTCAGCGTGCGAAGGCGACAGTGTGCCAGTTTCGCCGCGCCCAAGGCAAACCCGCGGCAGTCGCGCTAGTGCAGCGTCGTGGCGCTATAGCGGGAGAAATAGCGCTGCATGACCTCACGCACGGGGGCAGGGTAATTCAGTGCCTCCATTTGTTGCATGCCCTCACGGAAGAAGGCCGGCGCATCGTTGGGTAGGCGCTGGACGATATCATCGAAGACGCGCCCCATGACCGCGGGGTCCAGTGACCGCGTGGCGACAATGCCGCGATTGAGGTTGAGTACGCGCCAGGGACGTCCCGGGTTGCTCTGGTCGAGGTCGGCGGCCACGGCGGGAGCAACTGCCTCGAGAAGCTCGGTCATGATCCCGGTCAGCTCCACCAACTCTGCGGTGTTGGACGTGGAGTTGGCCAGTCGTGCCAACGCGTCCACGACCGGTTCGAGCAACGTCAGGCGACCGCCACCGCGCGCCACCCACAATGCCAGCGGCAGGCAGGCTCGCAGCAGGGCCTCGCCGGCAGCCGCCACCCGCAGCGGCTCGGCCCACGCGCGCAGGTCATCGAGCAGTTGCAGGCCGTAGTCGCCAATCCGGGTAACATCCTGGTTTTCCAACCCTTCTCGTGGCGCACCGCGACCGACGCTGAGGTCGGCGTGGGCGCGCTTGAGGACTTCGAGAAATTGGTTGAGCGCCTCAATGAGTGCCGGCGGTGCGGCGCGGCCCTCGAGGGTCTTGGGGCGAGACTCGGCGCTGTAGGCATCCTGGATGCTTTGGCTGGCCTGCTGGATTTGGGTTTCGAGCAGACGGATGTCGGGTGGTACGAGCGCCATGGTAGGGTAGCCCGATGCTGCCGTGCGGGTGCCGACTCTAGCACAGCCCAGGCGCCAGGCAGTAGCCGGCCGGCGCGTGGGCGACAGCTTGCGTGGCGCTGGGCTACACTACGCGGCCATGGCGCTCAACTACGATCTTCACGCTCACTCCACGGCCTCGGACGGGACGTTGTCGCCGGCCGAACTGGTGGTATTGGCGCAGGCGCAGGGTGTCGACGTGCTGGCGCTGACGGACCATGATGACACCGCCGGTGTGGCCGAGGCGCAAGCCGCGGCGGCGCATTGCGGCGTGACCCTGGTGCCGGGTGTCGAGATTTCCGTGAGTTGGCGCCACCAGACGCTTCATGTGCTGGGACTGGCGGTCGACCCCGACTGTCAGCCGCTCGCGCGGGGACTGGCCACGTTGCGCGACTATCGGACCTGGCGCGCCGAGGAGATTGCGCGAGGGCTCGCCGCGCACGGCATCGACGGGGCCTTGGCGGGAGCGGCGGCCCATGCCAGCGGTCAGATCATTAGCCGAACCCACTTCGCACGTTTTCTCGTCGAGCACGGTCACGCCCGAGACGTCGCACACGTGTTCAAGCGCTTCCTGGTACGCGGTCGCCCGGGCTATGTCGCCAGTGAGTGGGCACCGCTGGAAGACGCCCTGGATTGGATCCAGGCCGCGGGCGGGCTTGCGGTGATCGCCCATCCGGGGCGTTACCGGCTCTCCAGTGGTGGCTTACGGCGACTCTGCGGAGAGTTTCGCGAGATGGGCGGCGACGGGCTGGAGGTCATCTCCGGCAGTCACCTGCCGGCGCACAATGAGCACATGGCGCGGCTGGCCGAGCAGTTTTCCCTGCTCGCCTCGTGCGGTTCGGACTATCACGGTCCGGAATACGCGTATCAAGGTCTGGGCAGACTCCAGCAACTGCCGGCGCAATGCACCCCAGTCTGGTCCGACCGCCGTTTTCAGTCCTCGCCCAGCCGCGCGCGCATCGATGCGGAGCAGCTCGCGCGGTATCAGCAGCAGTGCTAGTTGGGCACTGCTCAGTTCCTACATGTCGTTTGTCACTGCGCGCAGATGAGTCAGTTCTTTCAGATTCACCCCGACAATCCTCAGCCGCGTCTGATCAAACAGACGGTGCAAATGCTGCACGAGCGCGCGGTGATCGTATACCCGACCGATTCGGCCTACGCACTGGGGTGTCACATTGGCGACAAGACTGCGATGGAACGCATCCAACGTATTCGCCGCGTGGACAGCAACCACAATTTCACTCTGGTTTGCCGCGATCTGAGCGAGATCGCCATCTATGCCAAAGTGGACAACAGCGCCTATCGATTGCTGAAGACGCTGACACCGGGCGCCTACACCTTCATTCTTGCCGCGACCCGCGAAGTGCCGCGCCGACTACAGAACCCCAAACGCAGAACAATAGGTTTGCGGGTACCCGACAACAAGATCGCCCAGGCCATATTGTCTGAGCTCAACGAGCCGCTGATGAGCAGCTCGCTGATATTGCCAGGCGAGACCATGCCGTTGACCGATCCTTATGACATGCGCGCAACACTGGAACATCAGGTCGACTTGATCATAGACGGTGGCTATTGTGGACTCGAGCCGACTACGGTCGTGGATATGACTGGTGAGACGCCGGTGGTCACGCGTCGCGGCAAGGGCGACACGGCGGTGTTCGGGAGCTAGCGTTGGGCTGGCGCAACGCGGGATTCGGTATACTGCGGTTATGCAAGATTTGAGTCTATTTCAAGTCGTCGCCGTCATGGCGATTCCGGTGCTGTTTGCGATCACCTTGCACGAAGTCGCGCATGGCTGGGTGGCGAATTGGTTTGGCGACCCGACGGCCAAAATGCTGGGCCGACTTTCACTCAATCCGCTCAAACATGTCGATCCGGTGGGTACCGTCCTGGTTCCGCTGGGATTGCTGATTGTGGCCAACTTGGCCGGTGCGCCGCCATTCCTATTTGGATGGGCGAAACCCGTGCCGGTTACGGTGCAGAATCTTCGTGACCCGCGCCGTGATATGAGTTTCGTGGCGCTCGCCGGGCCGGGGGCCAATCTGGCCATGGCCTTGGTGTGGGTTTTCGTGATTCGTGTGTCGCTGCTGTTGGGCGATGACTTCGGCTTGTTCGCCCTGTGGTTGATGTACATGGGCATTGCGGGAATCATGATAAATGTCGTTCTGATGGTATTGAACCTCGTGCCGCTACCTCCGCTCGACGGCGGTCGGGTCATGACATCGGTGTTGCCCAGACAGGCCGCGCTGCGTTTTGCGCGCATCGAGCCTTACGGAATCGTCATCTTGCTGGTAGCAATGATCAGTGGCGTGTTGTGGCGACTGATTGGCCCACCCATTGCGGGACTCAATGGGCTGTTGTTTGGACTGTCTGGACTATAGGAGCGGGCGTGAACCCAGCGAAGCATCTACAGCGCGTTCTATCCGGCATGCGTCCCACGGGCGCGCTGCATCTTGGTCATTATCATGGTGTGTTGAAGAATTGGATCAAGCTTCAGCACGAATACGAGTGCTTCTTCTTTGCTGCCGACTGGCACGCCTTGACCACGCACTACGAGGAATCGGAGCATATTGCCGAAAGTGTCTGGGATATGGTGATCGACTGGCTCGCCGTCGGCATCAATCCCGGCGCGGCTCACCTGTTCGTACAGTCGAAGATACCCGAGCATGCGGAGTTGCATCTGCTGCTGTCGATGATCACGCCTCTGGGCTGGTTGGAGCGGGTGCCCAGTTACAAGGATCAACAAGAGAAGCTCAAAGAGCGTGACCTCGCGACTTATGGTTTTCTTGGCTATCCGCTGTTGCAGAGTGCCGACATTCTCATCTACCGCGCCGGCCTAGTGCCCGTCGGGGAGGATCAGGTCGCCCACGTCGAATTGACCCGCGAGGTTGCCCGCCGCTTCAATCATGTGTATGGACGCGAGCCGGACTTCGAGGACAAGGCCGAAGCGGCGGCCAAGACGATGGGCAAGAAGAACGCCAAGCTCTATCGTGAGCTGCGCAAGCGCTTCCAAGAGCAGGGTGCGGAAGATGCGTTGGAGACCGCGCGCGCACTGCTGGAAGCGCAACAGAATATAACCTTGGGAGATCGCGAACGCCTGTATGGCTATCTGGAGGGTGTTGGCAAAATTATTCTACCCGAACCGCAGGCCCTGCTGACGCCGACCGCGAAGATGCCGGGACTCGATGGCCAGAAGATGTCGAAGTCGTATAACAACACGATCGCGCTGCGCGAGGACCCGGCATCGATTGAACACAAGTTGCGCACCATGCCGACGGACCCCGCACGGGTGCGCCGCACCGATCCCGGCGATCCCAGCAAGTGCCCAGTGTGGCAGTTGCATCAGGTCTACTCCACGGATGAAACCCGGAATTGGGTTGCCGAGGGCTGCCGCACTGCCGGCATCGGCTGTCTCGATTGCAAGCAACCCGTGATTGATGCAGTGCAGGGTGAATTGGCGCCGATCCGCGAGCGCGCGCAGGAGTACATCGACAACCCGGGGCTGGTGCGCTCCATTATCGCCGAGGGTTGCGAACAGGCGCGCGACGTTGCGCGCGAGACGCTCGATGAGGTGCGCCAGGCGATGGGTCTGGCCTACCGCTAGCGGGTCGGGGCTCCGCCAGCGCAGACAGCGCCGACCCGCGGCTGGTAAGATCTTCCTCATCACGGGCTTTTCGGACAGGGCGAGTGCATGACAACTGAGCACCACAATGAGGTCGCGGGCGAGCAGCAGGAAATGCCCTTCGCGGTTGTCCAGGGTGCTCCGGTTACGACCTTGCCCAAAGACCTCTACATCCCGCCCGACGCGTTAGAGGTATTCCTCGAAGCATTCGAAGGGCCGCTGGATCTGCTGCTGTATCTGATCAAACGCCAGAATCTCGATGTACTCGATATCCCCATTGCCGAGATCACGCGCCAGTACATGGAGTACGTGGAGGTGATGAAGGAGCTGCAGCTCGAACTGGCAGCCGAGTACCTGGTGATGGCGGCGATGCTGGCCGAGATCAAGTCACGCATGCTGTTGCCACGCCCGCGCGCCGAGGAGGGGGAAGAGGAAGATCCGAGGGCGGAACTGATTCGCCGGCTGCAGGAATATGAGCGCTACAAGACGGCGGCGGAAGATATCGCAGAGCTGCCACGCATGGAACGCGACACCTATCCCGTTGCCGCGGAGCTTGTCGACAAAAAAGTGGTGCGCCTGCCGCCCAAAGTGGAACTGCGCGATGTGTTGTTCGCGTTCCAGGAAGTGATGATGCGCGCTCAAATGTACGCCCATCATCATGTCCAGCTCGAGCCTTTGTCGGTGCGCGAGCGAATGTCACAGGTGCTGCAGTCAGTGCGGCCCGGAAAGTTCACCGAATTCACTCAGCTCTTCACCTTTGAGGAAGGCCGGCGCGGTGTGGTGGTGACATTCTTGGCGATCCTGGAACTGATGAAAGAGTCATTGATCGAGCTCATACAGACAGAGCCGTTTGGCCCGATTCACGTCAAAGCAGTGGAGATGGCGCGCGCGCATGAGCCCGATATCGAGGCGTAAGGTTGGAATTTACGATGGACGAGCAAGAACTGAAGCGAATTCTGGAAGCGGCAATGCTGGCAGCGGCCCGACCGCTGAGCATCGACCAATTGCTGGAGATATTCCCCGAAGAAGGCAGGCCAGAGCGCAACGAGATCCGCTCCGCACTGGCTGTATTGGAGGAGGAATGTGCGCAGCGGGGCGTCGAGCTCAAAGAGGTGAGCAGCGGCTTTCGTTTCCAGGTCAAGACTGAGTATGCATCCTGGGTGTCGAAGTTGTGGGAAGAGCGGCCGCCGCGCTACTCGCGCGCGTTGCTGGAAACCTTGGCGCTCGTTGCTTACCGCCAGCCCATCACCCGTGCCGAGATCGAGGACATTCGCGGCGTGGTTGTGAGCACCAACATCATCAAGACGCTTCAAGACCGCAACTGGGTGCGCATTGTTGGTCACCGCGATGTACCGGGGCGGCCGGCGCTGTTTGCGACGACCAAAGAGTTCCTCGACTACTTCGGTCTCAAGAGCCTGGACGAGCTACCGACGCTGGCGGAATTGCGTGATTTGGACGCGATCAATGCTGAGCTCGAGCTGCCGCTACCGCTGGGTGAGGACGAAGGCGCTCCGCCCGCCGTTGCTGAGACAGAACTAGCCGATGCCGACTCCGAGCAGAATGACGAACCGGATGCGGGAGCGGACAAGACGCCGGCGGTTGCGGCGGAACACTAGCAGCAACCGCGGCTGGTGAGCGAAAAGTTACACAAAGTCCTGGCGCAACTGGGACTAGGCTCGCGCCGCGAGATTGAGACATGGATCCTCGCCGGCCGCGTCAGTGTCAACGCTCAGGTGGCCACGATTGGCCAGCGCGTTGAGCCCTCAGATCGTATTCAGGTGGACGGCCGCGCGGTGAAGCGTGGCCCTGCAGCGGCCCGCCGCGTTCTGATCTATCACAAGCCCACCGGTGAAGTATGTACACGCAGCGATCCGGAAGGCCGCCCCACGGTGTTCGAGCATTTGCCGCGCCTCGGCCAGGGGCGCTGGGTGGCGGTAGGTCGACTCGATTTGAATACCTCCGGCTTATTGCTGTTCACCAATGATGGTGAACTGGCCAACCGACTGATGCATCCTTCCCACCAAATCGAGCGTGAATACGCGGTCAGGGTAGTGGGCACGGTTGAGCAGGGCACGTTGGAGCGACTGCGTCGCGGCGTCGAGCTCGAGGATGGCCCGGCACACTTTGAGTCAATCAGCGAAGGGGCCGGCGAAGGTTTGAACCGCTGGTTTCACGTCACGCTGTGCGAAGGACGCCAGCGTGAGGTGCGTCGGCTCTGGGAGGCGGTCGGGCACGGCGTCAGTCGTCTGATCAGGGTGCGTTTCGGAGCGCTGAGCTTGCCGCGCGCATTGCGCGCCGGGCGCTGGCAGGAGCTGGATGCCGAGCAGATCGCCGTGTTGGCGCGCAGTGTGGGCCTGGAGGTCGAGGCCGCAGCGCCGACCCGCAGTGGCCGCGGACGTGGTGGCAAAAAAAAGGCGACCCCGCATCGGGGTCGCCGCGTTGTACATCGGTCCAAGCGTGTCTAGTTAACTTGCTTGGCGCAACTGATGGCGTGAGCGCAAGGTGAGTGGTTTGAGCGACTCAGGCAGATTGACCGCTTCGCTGAGCAGGACAATCGTGCGTGCCACGTCACTGGTCGCGATCCGCCGCAACGTCTCAGCCGTCGCCGCATCCTGCATGGCTTCATTGAAGTTGCGCATGACGTAGACAGCGTAGTGCGCGGACTTCTCAATGTGCATCAGTACGTCACGCGCCGTTTGTGTTCGCGGTATTACGATATGCGAAGCGCCCAGCCGGCGCATACCCACGCCGGGCTCCCATTCGTAGATGGGGCGCGGTGTGAAGCGACTCAGCCGAGTGAACATCTCATGGATACGATCGACGTCGTATGTCTCCATCGAGATGATTCGATACTCGGTGTCGAGAATTTTTTCGAACTGTTGAAGATCTTTCATTTCACGACCCTCGGAAATTCCGGCTGATGATAACTGTAGTCGCTGGCTAAGGTCAAAACTGTGAAGAATGTCAAGGTTCCAGAATTTGACCTTGCTTCACCTGAATGGCGCGACCATATATCAGCAAATCCTAATACACCTACTCAACCGGATTGTCTGAGGGGTGGTATCGGCAGACTTGATTACGACCTTTAGCTTTTGCGTCATACAACGCCTCGTCCGCCTTCTCGAAGAGAGATAGGGTCTCATCGTCGTGCTCGAGCGTGGCCACCCCCAGGCTGGCCGTGACAGCAATCGGCGCCTCGGTGCCGGCAAAGGGCTGGCGCGCCGTGCTGCGGCGCACACGTTCGGCCAGGCGCAGTGCGCCGTCCAGTGCGGTGTTCGCCAGGATGATGACGAATTCCTCGCCGCCGAAGCGGAAGACGGCGTCGCTGCTGCGCACACAGGCACGCAGGCGATCGGCGAGCTCGCACAGCACTTTGTCGCCGCTGTGGTGACCGTGCTGGTCGTTGATGGCTTTGAAGTAGTCAATATCAAGCAATATCAAAGACAAGGGCGTGCCGTGGCGTCGGGCCAATCCGAGCTCCCGCGATAGGGCAATTTCGAAGGCGCCGCGGTTGCAGGCGCCCGTCAACGGATCGACGAGGGAGGCCCGCAGCGCACGCTGGTGCGTCAAGGCGTTGCGCAATGGATAGGTGAGGCCGCTGAGCATGTCTTCCAGCGTTTCCAACTCGGCGTTCGTGAACCGGGTCTTGCGGCTGAGCTGCAACTCTCCGAGCGGGGTCGATTCGACGGTGAGCGCGTAGGTGCAGCGGTGGCGTGCAGTGCGGCCACGGTGCAGCTCCAGCGGAAAATCGGCGCACTTGAACCGGGCACCGTCAAAGGCGATCAGTTCGGCTAACGCGTCCAGGAAGGCACCCACCAATAGTTCGGGATCAAGCGTGCGCTGGAGCAGGTCGCTCACGCGCAAGCGCTGGCGCAGCCGCGTGAGCGACAGGTCGGCTTCAGGCGCTCGCGCATCATGGGCGCGCGACGTCGCTCGAGTCGGGTGTTTCTTCAGCATTCCTATAGCCATAACAGTGGTCTCAGGCTGTGACGCTTAGCAGCATGCGAAATTTATGCCATTGTTAGACGAATTGATTTATTCCGCAAAATCATATAGATAAGATGCGATCACGAGTGCGGTTGGCGCAAATGTCAACTTCATGACGCTGGCGGGTGGTGGCGCAGGACGACACTGACGTGCCGACAACGCCAAAATACTGTGCAGCCGGGCAGGGGAACGTCCGCCTGCGGCGTCTGACTAAGGGAATACCAAGGGCCACGCGGAGCGAAGCCATGATCACAACGACGAGTCGACTGTTTGTATTGGCGCTGGCGCTGGCGGCGTTCAGCCAGCAGGCGGGGGCGGCCCAGGAGGGAGCGCTGGCCCCCGGGATGACCAATCCCGGCTATCACGAGCCGCCAGATTGGTTCAAGTTGTCGTTCCTGGACCTGCGCGAGGATGTTGGCGACGCTGCCGGCGCCGGCAAACGGCTCATGGTCTACTTCTACCAGGATGGTTGTCCCTATTGTAAGAAGTTGCTGGAGGAGAATTTCGGCAATGCCGCCATCGCGGCCAAGACTCAGGCACATTTCGATGTCATCGCGATCAATATGTGGGGTGATCGCGAAGTGACGCCCATGGACGGCTCGAGTATGACGGAGAAGGCTTTTGCTCAGGCGATGCGGGTTATGTTTACGCCGACGTTATTGTTCCTCGACGAGCACGGGCAAGTGGCGCTGCGTGTGAACGGCTACTACGCACCGGACAAGTTCGACATCGCGCTCGACTATGTCATTGAAAAGCGCGAGGGGCAGATGAAGTTCGCGCAGTACTATGCGCAGCGCCAGGCGCAGACGACACCAGCACCCCGGCGCAGCGACGCATTCCTAAAGCCGCCGGCCGACCTGCACAAGCTGTTGGCCGATAAGGACGCACCCTTGTTGATCATCGCCGATCGCGCAGCTTGCGAGCCTTGCGACGAGCTGCACAACGATATTCTGACGCGGCCCGGGGTCAAGAGCCAGCTCGGTCACTTTCAGACGGTAGTGCTCGATACCGAGTCGGATGCGAGCGTCGTGAATCCGCGCGGTGACAAGACCAGCGCCAGGCAGTGGGCTGGCGAGCTGGATATCAAGTACGCGCCGTCGCTGGTCTTCTTTGATACCTCAGGCCAGGAAGTGTTTCGCTCCGAAGGCTATTTGAAGGGTTTTCACGTTGAGTCGGTCATGGACTACGTGGCCTCCGGCGCCTACCGGAGTGAACCCAGTTTTCAGCGCTTCATAGAAGCGCGCGCGGACAAGCTGCGCAAGCAGGGCGTGGAGGTTGACCTGATGCGCTAGGAGCTGGGTTGAGTCGAGTCAGTTCGGCTGGGCGTTGAGGCGTCTGCCAGTTATCTCTCGGCTGTCCGGGCCCAGCGCATAGAGGTACATGCTCATGACCTCATCAGGCGTGGGCAGGTGCTCCGGGTTTTCGCCGGGAAACGCGCTGGTTCGCATCGCCGTGCGTACAGCACCGGGATCGATGCTGTTGACGCGCACGCTGGTGTTCTGCAGCTCAGCGGCAAGTGTCTCCATCATGTTCTCCAGTGCTGCCTTGGAGGCGCCGTAGGGTCCCCAATAGGCATGGCCGTGGCGGCCGACCTCGGCACTGGTGAAGAGTATGCGCCCATCGCGGGAACGTTGCAGCAGGGGCAAACAGGCGCGGGTTAGCAAAAAGCTCGCGTGCACGTTGACCTGAAATACCCGGTACCACAGCTCGGCGCTGTAGTGTTCGAACGGCGTGCGCGTGCCCATGAAAGCCGCATTGTGCAGCAGACCGTCCAGACGACCGAAGGCTTGCTGCAGACGCTGCGCCACTTCGTTGTAATCCGCCTCGCGCGCGCCTTCCAAGTCCAGCGGATAGATAGCGGGCTGGTTGCCGCCGGCGGCTTCGATTTCGTCATAGACCTGTTCCAGATCGCCAACGCTGCGCCCCAGCAGAATCAGCGTTGCGCCGTACCTGGCACAGGCCTTTGCTGCCGCAGCGCCAAGGCCACTGCCGGCGCCTGTGACCAGAATGTTTCGATCGTCGAGCAGTCCGGGCGCGGGCGCGTAGTCGGCGATGAACAGTTCGCGATCTTCTGTGCTCACCATGATGGCTGCCATTGTAGCGCAGCGGCGCTGTCTTGATGGATTGTTGTCAGCGCAATCGTTGGGGTACGCGCCCTCGTGTGCGCCATGCAATCCACAGCTTGCGCAGCGGGGGCAAGTCGATACGCTGGCGCAGCACATCGAAGCCGCTGCGCTCGATTTCGCCTAACACGGCCGCCGCAATAGCAATGCGAATCAGCGCCGGTGTCAGCGGCCTCCGATCGACATCGGGTAGCAGCTTCACTGCCCGCGCGGCGTAGTCGTTGGCGCGGGTCAGCTGTTCGCGCATCAGCGCGACGAATGCGGGGGCAGGCGGCGATGTCGCTACGGTACGAAGATCGATCCCGTGCCGGAGCAAGTCATCGCGCGGGAGCAAGATCCGTCCTTGTCGAAGGTCATGACCGACGTCGGCGATGATGCGCATCAGCTCCAGCGCAACGCCTAGTTCATGGGCGCATTTGAGGCTGTGCCGGTCCGCATAACCGAGAATTTCCAGGCTCATCAGCTCGAGTACGGCCGACGTGCGATAGGCGTACAGGCCCAGGTCCTTGAAGGTGGCGAAACCGCCGTCGTTATCGAACAGCATGCCGACGCCATCGACGAGTTCCAACAACTGTTCCCGGGGTAGATCATGTCGCCGGCGCGCCGCGCTGACCGCACGTGCCGCGGGGTGTTGGGCTTTGCCGTCCATCAGCCGCTCCAGCTCGTCGCGCCACCACTGGAGTCTGGCGCGCGCGACGATGGGATCGGTCAGGGGCGTGGCGGTGGCGAGGATGTCTGCGCGCAAAGCGTGCAGGGCACACAGGTCATCGCGCTGTGTGTTGGTAAGGAACAGCAGCGCGTAGCGTAGCGTCGAGCCAGGCGGGGCGGCCTTGTCGCGGCAGTATTGTTGTGGCGTCATGCCGGCTATGGCCTGTCAGCCCCGACCGGCTCGCGCGCATCGTGCCGGTGCCCGGCGCTGAGGATCTGGCTCATAGAATATTCTGTGCTATGGTCATGTACACCTCCACAACGCTGCCAGTATGGGAGTGTCGCATGCGATTTGTTAGGCACATTCTGATCGGGATCGTCATTGGCGCGGTGATCGGCCTGTGGTTTGGCTACAACCTGGGACGCGAACGACCCATTCTGAGCAACCCCTTCAGCGATTCCCGCCTGCAGGAGCGGGCCAAAGACACCGCGGAGGAATCGCTAAAGGACACCAAACGCGTGTTGCGCGATCAACTCAAAGAATGAGTTGCGGCACCAAGCTACGAAGAGGAGGCAGGTTCAGTGCTTTCGACACTGCGCGCTCCGCGTTCAACTTGTTGCAGCGGTTCAATCTCTTTCTTGCCGCTGATGCCAAGCTCGCTGAACTTGCGTGCGCTGGGCAGCACGCGGCTGTCGAATGAGCCCACCGCCTTGTTGAAGTGATTCACGCTTGAATCCAGGCTGCGGCCGAGTCTGTCGAGATGTTCGGCGAACAGTGTCAGGCGGTCAAACAGCTCCTCGCCAATTTCTCGTATCTTCTCTGCATTGTGCGCGAGTTGTTCCTGGCGCCAACCATAGGCGACCGCACGCAGCAGAGCAATGAAGCTGGTGGGTGTGGCGAGAATGACTTTCTGGCGCAGAGCGTCCTCAAGCAGATTTGTGTCGTGTTCAAGTGCCGCAGCCAGAAACTGTTCGCCGGGTATAAACAGGACCACGAAGTCGGGAGCATGCTTGAACTGTGCCCAGTAGGATTTCTGTGCCAGTTCGCGCACACGCGCGCGCACGTTGCGCGCATGGGAGGTCAACGCGTGCTGGCGCTGTGCATCGTCGGTACTCTCCACGGCGCTCAGATAGGCATCGAGCGGCGTCTTGATGTCGACTACGATTTCGCGGCCAGCAGGCATACGAATGACCATGTCTGGACGCAGCACGCCTTGCTCACCACTGATCTGTTCCTGTTCGAAGAAGTCGCAATGCTCCACCATGCCCGCGAGTTCGACCAGGCGGCGCAGCGTCAACTCGCCCCAGCGTCCACGCACCTCGGGTCGGCGCAGCGCCTGCACCAGATTGCGGGTCTCGTTTTGCAGGACTTGTTGGGTCTGTGCCATGGACTCGAGGTGTTTGTGCAGCGAGCCGTAGGCTTCTTTGCGCTCTTTCTCTACTTCGCGGATCTGTTGTTCTGTCTTGTTGAGGGCTTCACGAATTGGCTTGAGCATATGATCGATGGATTTCTCGCGCCGTTCGAGTTCGTCTGATGACTTCACCAATAGTTGTTTGAAATTCTCTGCGGCGAGGCGCAAGAATTCCTCGCTGTTGGTGCGCAGCGATTGATGTGACAGGGTGTTGAACGTCTCGGCGAGCTGCGCCCGCGTTTGTTCGAACGCGGCCTGGCGGTTGACCGCGGCTTGGCGTTCCTGCTCCAGAGCGGTCACCGCGGCAGCCTTGGCCTCGGAGACCTCGACCAGGCGGCGTTGGGCACGGAGCATGCCCAGCAGATAGCCAGCCAACGCTGCCAATGCGGTGGCACTACCGACAATGATCCACCACTGCGTCTCAGTCATGCGTTCATCGTAGCACGAGAGAGTGCTCTATCAGCTGTTGTGCTCGACCCAGACGATGATCTCCTCGGGTCGGCTGATCAGTGCACTTGCGCCCCAGCTTTGTGGTTGGTCCTCGCGACTGATATAACCGAACAATGCCACCAGCGTGTGCATCTTGGCGTTGTGCCCGGCCTGAACGTCGCGCTCGGCATCGCCGACATAGACGCATTGATGTGGCGCAGAACCGGCGCGCTCGCACGCCAGTAATACCGGATCGGGGTGGGGTTTGCGTCGCGGCAATGTATCACCGCTGACGATGCACGCTGCGCGCTGCGACAGACCCAGTCGCTCGAGCAGCGGTTCGGTGAGCCAGGCTGGTTTGTTAGTGACGACGCCCCAGTTGCGGCCGCTTTGCTCCAAGTCTGCCAGCACCTGTTCCATGCCAGGGAACAGGCGCGTCTCATTGGCTAGATTCTCGGCGTAGATCGCCAAGAGTTCATCGCGCACGAGGGCGAAACCCTCATCCTCGGGAACCAGCCCAAAGCCGAGCTTGATCAGACCGATGCTGCCATGGGAGACGACCGGTCGGATTTCGGACTGCGGCAACGATTCCCGACCATGGCGGCTCAGCACTTCGTTCAAGGCAAAGCCCAGATCGGGTGCAGTGTCGGCCAAGGTGCCGTCGAGATCGAAAAGGACGGTGCGGATACTCATCTGGACGTTACTGCGGCCAGATTCGACTGCTCAGGCAGGCTTTTGACAGGCAACCAAGTAGTTGACATCGAGATCGCGGCTGAGACGGTACGCCTTGGTGAAGGGGTTGTAGGTCATCCCGCTGATATCGAGCATGCTCAACCCTGCTGCCCGGGTCCAGCGCTCCAGCTCGGCGGGACGAATGAACTTGCTGAAATCGTGCGTACCGGGGGTAAGCATGCGCAACATGTACTCGGCGCCGACGATGGCAAACAGATAAGACTTGGGGTTGCGATTCAGCGTCGAGAAGAACACGTAGCCACCGGGTCGGACTGAGGCGGCGCAGCTGGCGACGACGGAAGCGGGATCGGGAACGTGCTCGAGCAACTCCATGCAGGTCACGACGTCGAAATGCTCCGGACGCGCAGCGGCATACGCCTCCGCGGTGCTGCGCTCGTAGTTGACGTCCACACCCGACTCCAGCCGATGCAGCTTGGCCACCGACAGCGGGCCTTCGCCCATGTCGATACCCGTGACCTTGGCACCGGCCCGGGCCATGGCCTCACTCAGGACGCCGCCGCCGCAACCGACGTCCAGGACGTCTTTGCCCGCGAGCCCGACCAGGCGCTCGATATACTCCAGGCGCAGCGGGTTGATGTCGTGCAGCGTCTTGAACTCACCCTGCGGGTCCCACCAGCGCGACGCCTGGGCGTCGAACTTGGCGACTTCGTGCGCGTCCACATTTGAGTGCAGCTCGCTCATAGTCCGATAGCATAGCTCAGGCCCGGCAGCCTGCATACAGTGCTGGGGCTCAGTCGATTCCGGGCATGCCGATATAGCCGGACAGCGTTTTGATGCGTTCGATCCAGGACGCGATGTTGGAGTAGGGCGCGAGGCTGAAGCCGCCCTCGGGCGCGAGGGCAACGTAAGGAAAGCAGGCGATGTCGGCGATGGTGACATGATCACGACATAGCCACGGCTGACGGCTGAGTTGCGCGTCGATGATCTTGAGCACTGACTGGCCCACGAGTTGGCTTTCTTCCAGCGAGCCGGGGCGGGCGAACAGCTGGATAGCCCGGGCTTTGGCGAGTCCGTAGAGGATTTCGTTCTCCGACACGGCGAGCCACTGCATCACCTCGGCCATGCGCTCTGGCACCAGCGGCAGCCAGCTTTCGTCGCCGTAGTGGCGGGCGAGGTAGACCAGGATGGCCATGGAGTCCCACACCCGAATGTCCTCGTCCACCAGCAGTGGGATTTGGCCGCGCGGGTTCAGGGCGAGGAATTCGGGTTTGAAGTTGTCGCCCGCGCTGAGGTCGACGGGCACCCGCTCGTAGTCCAGCTTCAGTAGCGCCAGCAACAGGCGCACTTTGTAGCAATTGCCGGAGCGTTCAAAGTCGTAGAGTTTCATGCCTCGTCCGAACCCTGATAAGCGCTGAGCTGCTCGTGCCAGAACTGAGCGCGTTGGCGTAGCGGATCGGCATCGAGCGTGGTGAGTACGCCGTCCTTGACGACATGGCGCCCGCCAACCCACACGTCGCTGACCTGGTGGCGCGAGGCCGCATAAACGAGTTGCGAGACGGGGTTGAACACGGGCTGCGTTTCTATGTGGCTGAGATCGATGGCGACCAGATCGGCGGCTTTGCCCGCCTCAATCGAACCCAGCTCCTGGTCCAGACCCAGAGCCCGAGCGCCGTTGAGGGTAGCCATGCGCAACGCTTCGGCTGCCGAGACGGCGCTGGCGTCGGCAGCGACAGCTTTGCCCAGCAGGGCGGCGCTGCGCATCTCACCGAGCATGTCCAGATCGTTGTTGCTCGCTGCGCCGTCGCTGCCGAGCGCGACATTGATGCCCTTATCGAGCAGTTTCTGAACCTGGCAGAAGCCACTCGCCAGCTTCAGATTGGACTCCGGACAATGGACGATGTGAACGCCTGTCTCTAGGCAGCGAGCCATCTCATCATCACTGAGCTGTGTCATGTGCACCGCGACGAGGCGCGGCGAGAGCAGCCCCAGCGTCTCCAACCGAGCAAGCGGGCGGGCGCCAAAGCGTTTCTCGGACTCACGGATCTCGTCGGCGGTTTCGTGCACGTGCATGTGGATCGGGATGTCCAATTCCTCGGCAAGCATCGCGACGCGCGATAGCGGGGCGTCCGATACCGTATAGGGCGCGTGCGGTGCGAAGGCCGTGTGCACCAGGGCGTTGTGACGCAGGTTGTCATGCAGCTCCAGGCCCTTGTGTAGATACTCGTCTGCGGATTGCGCCCAGGCCGAGGGGAAGTCGACCACGATGAGTCCAAGCACGGCGCGCATGCCCGCATGCTCGGCGGCCCGCGCGGTCTGCTCTGGGAAGAAGTACATGTCGTTGAAGCAGGTGGTACCCCCGCGCAGCATCTCGGCGCAGGCCAGCAGGCTACCGTCATAGACGAATTCAGCGCTGATCCAGCGTTGCTCTGCCGGCCAGATGTGTTCGTTGAGCCATTCCATCAGCGGGAGGTCGTCGGCCAGCCCCCGCAACAGACTCATGGCAGCGTGGCCGTGGGCGTTAATGAGTCCCGGGATGAGGAGATGGTTGTCGAGCTGCAGGACCGTGTCGGCGATGTATTCACGCCGCGCCTCCTGGCTGGGGACGACGGCCCTGATACGCCCGTCAGCGATGATGACGGCGTAGTCCTCGTGAATCACCCCGAAAGGCTCGACGGGCGCTACCCAACGGGCGTGAAGCACGATGTCGACTTGTTCCATGGGGCCAGACGATACAGGTAGGTGTGCCCCGCGGACAAGCCGCGCTCATCACGTCCCGGCTTGAACAGCAACTGACTCAAGCTGTATCGTGCCCGCCATGGTGACCAGTCACGACACAGTGCGCGCGGTGCAGTGGTCGGATGAGGCGTTGTGTCTCATCGACCAGCGCAAGCTGCCAGGCGAGAACACCCTCTACCCGTGTCACTCGGTCAGTGATGTAGCGACGGCGATACGAGACATGGTTGTGCGCGGCGCACCAGCCATTGGCATCACCGCAGCGTATGGGGTGGTGATCGGTGCGCGTGCCCGCTATCAGTCCTCGCCGCAGAACTGGCGCGAACAACTGGCCGGCGATTTGGCCCAGCTTGCCCAGGCACGGCCCACGGCGGTCAACTTGGCGTGGGCGCTGGCGCGCATGCAACGTCGCATCGATGCTGCCCTCGGCGATCCGGTTCCTTCCCTGCTCGAGGAAGCACGACGTATCCACGACGAGGATGTTGCTGCCAATCACGCGATGGGTGAGTTGGGCGCCGCCTTGATCGATTCGGACAGCGGCGTGCTGACCCACTGCAACACGGGCTCGCTGGCGACCGGTGGCTTTGGTACGGCGCTCGGCGTTATTCGCGCCGCGTATGCCGCCGGCAAGCTGCGCGCCGTGTTTGCCGATGAGACGCGGCCGTGGCTGCAGGGTGCGCGCCTGACTGCCTGGGAACTCGTTCAGGACAACATTCCGGTGACATTGTTGGCCGATGCCGCCGCGGCGCATTTGTTGCGTAGTGGTCAGGTACAGTGGGTCATCGTGGGTTCCGATCGCATTGCCGCCAACGGTGATGCCGCCAACAAGATTGGCACCTACGGCTTGGCTGTGCTGGCACGCCAGCACGGCGTGCGTTTCATGGTGGTGGCGCCGACGTCGACCGTCGACCTGGCGATCGCCAGTGGTGAGCAGATCCCGATTGAGGAGCGCGGCGCCGACGAGGTGCTCAACGTACAAGGCCAGCGCGTGGCGGCACTGGGCGCGCACGCATGGAACCCTGCTTTTGACGTTACCCCGCATACCTTGATCGATGCCATCGTGACCGAACGCGGCGTGGTGATGCAGCCTGATCGGACTAAGATGCTCGCCATGATGGGAACCGGTTGAAATTCTCCAAGTGATTTCCTCTCAGCGGCTTCCTCAGCGTTTCTGAGCGACCTTTGCTTCAATGCGCGGGGCGGATTACTGTGATACGATCTCCGCTCACAGACTTGCTAAGGCCGTTCACCAGAACTACACCGGAAACTAGATAACCCCTCCCATGGTCGATTTCGCCAAGGAACTCCTCTCGGTCAACATCGAAGAGGAGATGAAGCAGTCCTACCTGGACTATGCCATGAGCGTCATCGTCGGGCGTGCTTTGCCCGACGTGCGCGACGGTCTCAAACCTGTCCACCGCCGCATCCTGTTCTCGATGTACGAGAACAGCAATGTCTGGAACCGCCCTTATGTAAAGTGCGCGCGTGTGGTCGGTGACGTACTCGGTAAGTACCACCCGCATGGTGACTCCGCGACTTACGATGCGTTGGTGCGCATGGCGCAGGATTTTTCTATGCGCCATCCACTCATCGACGGTCAGGGTAATTTTGGCTCCGTTGACGGCGATCCACCTGCGGCATATCGCTACACCGAATGTCGCATGACCCAGCTCTCGTCCGATGTCCTGGCGGACATCGACAAAGAGACGGTCGAGTTCGTACCCAACTATGACTCGCGCGAGCAGGAGCCCACGGTTCTGCCAACGCGGGTCCCGAATCTGCTAGTCAACGGTGCCGCGGGTATCGCCGTGGGCATGGCGACCAATATCCCGCCGCACAATCTCGGCGAAGTTGTCGATGCTTGTGTCGCTGTCATCGACAACCCCGAGATCGACGTGCTGGCGTTGATGCAACATCTGCCCGGACCGGATTTTCCCACTGGTGGCATCATCAACGGGGCGCGGGGCATTGCTGAGGCTTACCACAGCGGGCGCGGCCGCATTTATGTGCGTGCGCGAACCGATGTCGAGATCGACGACAAGACCAGCCGCCAGACCATCGTCATTACGGAGTTGCCCTACCAGGTCAACAAGGCGCGCTTGATCGAGAAGATCGCCGAACTGGTCAAGGAAAAGAAGATCGAAGGCATCGCTCACGACGGCCTGCGTGATGAGTCGGACAAAGACGGCATGCGCGTGGTCATTGAGCTACGGCGTGGCGAGGTGGCCGACGTCGTGCTCAATAACTTGTATCAGCACACCCAGCTGCAGAGCGTGTTCGGCATCAATATGGTGGCGCTGGTCGACGGCCAGCCGCGTTTGCTCAGTCTCAAGGATGTGCTCGAGGCGTTTATTCGCCATCGCCGTGAAGTCGTCACGCGGCGGACGATCTACGATTTGCGCAAGGCGCGCGAGCGTGCGCATGAGTTGGAAGGGCTTGCCGTCGCACTCGCCAATATCGATCCGATCATTGCGCTTATTAAGGCTGCCGCCAGCCCGGCCGAGGCCAAGGCACACTTGATGGCGACCCCTTGGGAGCCCGGTGTCGTGGTGGAGATGCTGGAGCGCACCGGTGCCGACGCATCCCGGCCAGACGATCTGGGCGCTGAATTCGGCTTGCGTGAAGGCAAGTACCATTTGTCCGACGCCCAGGCCAAGGCCATTCTCGACATGCGTTTGAATCGCCTGACGGGATTGGAGCAGGACAAGATCATCACTGAGTACAAGGAACTGCTGACGACCATCAGCGACCTGCTCGAGATTCTCGGCAGCACCGAGCGGCTCACTCAGGTGATTCGTGAGGAACTGGTGGAAGTCCGCCAGAAGTATGCCAACGACCGGCGCACCGAGATCCGCTCAAGCCAGGAAGACCTCACCATCGAGGATTTGATCACGGAAGAGGATGTGGTCGTGACGCTTTCCCATGAGGGTTATGCCAAGGCGCAGCCGTTGACCGTGTACGCGGCGCAGCGGCGCGGCGGCCGGGGCAAGTCGGCAACCGCGGTCAAGGAAGAGGACTTCGTAGAGAAGCTGTTTGTCGCCAATACGCACGACACCATCCTGTGTTTTTCAAGCCGCGGTAAGGTTTATTGGAAGAAAGTCTACGAACTGCCGCAGGGCGGGCGGGCGGCGCGCGGCCGCCCGATTGTCAATTTGTTGCCGCTTGAGGAAGGCGAGCGTATTCACGCCGTATTGCCGATTCGCGAGTTTGACGATAGTCACTATGTGTTCATGGCGACGGCGCAAGGCACAGTCAAGAAGACGCCGTTGCTCGATTTTTCGCGACCGCGCGCCTCGGGCATTATTGCGCTTGAGTTGCGTGACGATGACCAGTTGGTTGGTGTAGCGCTGACCGATGGCGAAAGTGATGCGATGCTGTTCACCAGCGCCGGCAAGGCGATTCGCTTCGCTGAGGACAATGTCCGACCGATGGGACGCACGGCCTGCGGCGTGCGCGGTATCAAGCTGCCCGCTGACCACAAGGTCATTTCGCTAATCATTGCGACCGAGGGATCGGTGCTGACAGCGACTGAAAACGGCTATGGCAAGCGCACCCGTATCGAGGACTATCCGCTCCATGGGCGCGGTGGCCAGGGTGTTATCTCCATTCAGACCACTGAGCGCAACGGCCCTGTGGTTGGCGCCGTGCTGGTGCGTGATGAAGACGAAATCATGTTGATCAGCGACAGCGGTACACTGGTGCGTACACGGGTCGATGAAGTGTCAATCATGGGCCGCAACACTCAAGGCGTGCGCTTGATAGCGCTTGGCGAGGGCGAGAGTCTCGTCGGCGTGGAGCGAATCGCAGAAGTGGCCGAAGAGGCGCCAGAGGACGAGCCGGGCAGCGAGGGTTGATGGGCAACGTCAGCGGCGCTCAAACTCGAATCAGATCACAAGCGGGGGAATAGCAATGGCGCGTGTATTCAATTTCAGTGCTGGTCCGGCCATGTTGCCCGAAGAAGTCATCAAGCGGGCGCAGGAAGAGATGTTGGACTGGAACGGCAGTGGCATGTCCGTCATGGAGATGAGCCACCGCGGCAAGGAGTTTCTGTCCATTGCCCAAAAGGCCGAAGCGGACTTGCGTGAATTGTTGGCCATTCCGGCCAACTACAAAGTGTTGTTCCTGCAGGGCGGCGCGTCCAGTCAGTTTGCCATGGTGCCCATGAACCTGTTGGCTGGAAAGAGCGACGCGGATTACATCAATACTGGTGCGTGGTCGAAAAAGGCGATCGCTGAAGCCAAACGCTATTGCACGGTCAATGTTGCTGCCACCAGCGAAGCCGTGAAGTTCACCACCGCCCCGGCCCAGGGTGAGCTCAAGCTCAACCCCTCAGCCGCCTATGTTCACTACACGCCCAACGAAACAATCGGTGGCGTTGAGTTTCCCTATGTGCCCGATACGGGTGATGTACCTTTGGTCGCTGATATGTCATCGACTATTTTGTCGCGGCCATTCGATGTGTCCCGCTATGGTGTCATCTATGCCGGCGCGCAGAAGAACATCGGGCCGGCCGGGTTGACCGTGGTCATCGTGCGCGAAGATCTCATCGGCCATGCCAATGAATCGACCCCAAGCATGTTTGACTACAAAGTGCATGCAGATAACGAGTCGATGTACAACACGCCCCCGACCTACGCCTGGTATCTGGCTGGACTTGTTTTCGAATGGATTAAGGGCAAGGGCGGGCTGAATGCCATGGCGAAGATCAACCAGGCCAAGGCGGATAAGCTGTATGCCGCAATTGATACCAGTGACTTTTACGCCAATCCGGTTGAGCCCACGTGCCGGTCGTGGATGAACGTACCGTTTACCCTCGCCAACCCAGACCTTGACGCCGAATTCTTGCAGGAATCCAAGAGCGTTGGCTTGGTGACTCTAAAAGGTCATCGCTCGGTCGGTGGTATGCGCGCCAGTATCTATAACGCGATGCCGCAGGCCGGAATCGACGCGCTGGTCGATTTCATGGCCGATTTCGAGCGGCGTAAAGGCTAAGACACGCCGTGTGTCATGCGGCCGGTGTCTGGGCGCCGGCTGCAACCCAAGTCACAACCATTCTCGAAGATGGGTAGCGAATACACCGATGTTAAAGGTTCTGACACTCAACAATATTTCCGTCGCCGGTTTGGAGCGGCTGCCGCGAGAGCGCTATGAGGTTGCATCGGAGATCCAGCATCCCGATGCCATATTGCTGCGTTCGTTCAACATGCACGCCATGGAGCTGCCACCAACACTCAAAGCCGTCGGCAGAGCCGGGGCAGGTGTCAACAACATACCAGTGCCAAAGCTCAGCGCTCTAGGTGTGCCGGTATTCAACGCGCCCGGTGCCAACGCCAATGCGGTCAAGGAATTGGTCATCGCCGGCATGTTGTTGGCGTGCCGCAATATCTGCCAGGCCTGGGATTTCGCCCGCGCGCTCGAGGGTAGCGACGAGCAAATTCACAAGGCGGTGGAAGGCGGCAAGAAGAACTTCGGTGGCTTTGAGTTGCCCGGACGCACGCTGGGTGTGGTGGGTTTGGGTGCTATCGGTGTCAAGGTCGCCAATGCTGCGGTGGCGCTCGGCATGCGGGTGATCGGTTACGACCCGGGCATCACTGTGGAAGGTGCCTGGCGCTTGTCCGCGGAAGTGCAAAAGGCGGGCAGTGTTGATGAAATGCTCGCCAAAGCGGACTTCGTAACGTTCCATGTCCCGCTGATTGAGGCGACCAAGGCGATGATCAACGCGCAACGCCTTCGCGCCATGAAGGATGGGGTCGTGATACTCAACTTTGCCCGCAACGGTATTGTCGACGACGAAGCGGTTTGTGAGGCAATTCGCGCGGGCAAAGTCTACGCATACGTCTGTGACTTCCCCTCGAATCTGCTCAAGCAGCATGAGCGGGTTATTGCGCTTCCGCATCTGGGCGCGTCCACCAGAGAGGCCGAAGACAATTGCGCCATCATGGTGGCTGACCAGGTGCGCAACTATCTGGAGACGGGCAACGTCCACAACTCGGTCAACTTTCCCGAGGTGCAGATGCCGCGCGCCGAGGGTTATCGCGTCGCAATCGTCAATAGCAATGTGCCCAACATGGTGGGACAAATCTCGACCGCGCTGGCTCAGCAGGGGTTGAATATCGTGGATATGCTGAACAAGTCACGCGGCGACATTGCCTATACTCTCATCGATGTCGATTCACAACCCGCCGATGCGTTGTTGAATCAATTGAGCCGCATCGATGGGGTGTTGTCGGTTCGATCAATTGCGTGAGGCAGACTGAGCGATGAGCGATGAGCTCAAGGCGCTGCGCGGGCGTATCGATGAGATAGACGCGCAAATCGAGGAACTCATCAGTGAGCGCGCCGGTTGCGCGCAGCGGATTGCCTCGGCCAAGCTCGCCGAAGATTCGGATGCCGAATTCTACAGGGCTGAGCGCGAAGCCAAAGTGTTGCGCGAGGTCAAAGCCCGAAATCGCGGCCCCTTGAGCGATGAGGAGATGGCGCGCCTGTTTCGCGAGATCATGTCGGCATGCCTGGCGCTGGAGCAGCGCATGACGGTGGCGTTTCTCGGACCGGAGGGGACGTTCACTCAGGCCGCGGCCTTGAAACACTTTGGTCACTCGGTAAAGACGTTGCCACTGGCAACCATCGACGAGGTGTTTCGAGAAGTCGAATCCTCTGGCGCGCACTATGGCGTAGTGCCGGTCGAGAATTCGACCGAAGGCATGATTACGCACACGTTGGACTGCTTCATTCGCTCGCCGTTGAAAATTTGTGGCGAGGTGGAGTTGCGGATTCATCACCATTTGTTGGCCAAGGGCCTCGAACTGAGTGGCATCAAGCGGGTCTACTCGCATCGCCAGTCGCTGGCGCAGTGCCGCAAATGGCTGGACGCCAATCTGCCGGGCGTGGCCCAGATTGACGTCAGCAGCAACGCGGAGGCGGCCCGCAAAGCGGCACACGATAGCGAGGCGGCGGCGATTGCGGGCAGTGCGGCAGCGGACATCTATGGGCTCGACGTCGTGATGCCCAACATCGAGGATGAGCCGGACAACACCACACGCTTTCTGATCATTGGGCGGCGCGCGATTGCGGCCAGTGGTAAGGACAAGACCAGCCTAGTGCTGGCGACGCCGAACAAGCCCGGGGCGCTACACCGATTGCTCGAGCCGCTGGCGCGCAACGGTATTTCGATGACGCGCATCGAATCGCGGCCATCGCGCCGCGGCATGTGGGACTACGTATTTTTCATCGATCTCGAAGGCCACAAGGACGAAGCCAACGTGGCGCGGGCGTTGCATGAGCTCGAAGCTGATGCGATGTTCTTCAAATTGCTCGGTTCCTACCCTAAAGCTGAGCTTTGATCCACCCTCAAGCTTGCCCTCCGTGCGCTGTTATTTGCCGCACTGCTGTGGGAAAATGGCGCCCCGCTTGCGCCGCCGCGCGCACTGAATCGGTCAATCGTGGATCCGTGCTCATGACGTCCAACGTCTTCGCAAACCTTGCCGCGCCTGGTGTCGCAGCGCTGCAACCCTATCAACCGGGCAAGCCGGTTGAGGAGTTGGAGCGAGAGCTGGGGATCCGCGGCGCGGTCAAACTGGCGTCGAATGAAAATCCGCTGGGGCCGAGCCCACAGGTGCTTGACGCGCTGCCGCAACTGCTCGCCGATCTTGGCCGCTATCCCGACGGCAATGGTTTCGCATTGAAGAAGGTACTTGCCGCACGCCACAGCGTGGACCCAAGTCAGTTGACATTGGGCAATGGCTCTAACGACATACTCGAATTGATTGCGCGCGCCTTTGTGACGCCCGCAAACGAGGTCATCTTCTCTCAGCATGCTTTTGCCGTGTATCCGATCGTCACGCAGGCGGTTGGCGCGCGTGCCGTGGTGACGCCCGCAACGAATTGGGGCCATGATCTGGATGCGATGGCGCGGGCAGTCAACGACCGCACCCGCGTCGTGTTCGTGGCCAACCCGAATAATCCCACCGGAACATGGCTGGGTGCAGATTCGCTCGCGCGCTTCATCGAATCGCTGCCACCGCACGTACTCGTGGTCGTTGATGAGGCTTACTATGAGTACGCCAGTCGCTGGCCCACCGCGCAGGATGACGGTTATCCCGATACCACCCAGTGGCTGGCGCGCTACCCCAATCTCATTGTGACGCGAACCTTTTCCAAGGCCTATGCCTTGGCCGGATTACGCGTGGGCTATGCGGTATCGAATACAGCTGTCGCTGATTTGCTCAACCGGGTGCGCCAGCCTTTCAACGTCAACAGCTTGGGTCTGGCTGCAGCGGTGATTGCGCTACAGGATGAAGCGCACTTGGAGCGCGCGTTGAGCGTCAACCGTGATGGCATGAAACAACTGATTGCTGTGTTCACGGAACTGGGTCTGGAGTACATAGCATCCGCGGGCAATTTCATCGCCGTGGATGTCGGCCGCGATGCGGGGCCAGTTTATGACGCGTTGCTGCGACGTGGCGTGATCGTGCGTCCCGTCGCCAACTACGGGATGCCCAGGCATCTGCGCATCACTGTGGGTACCGATGCCGAGAACGCTCGCTTTATCGAAGCGCTGCGCGAGGTCTGCTGAGCTAGCGACGTGATGGACTGAGTCGATGAGTACGCAACCTATCAAGCGATTGTGTGTGATTGGTGTGGGACTGATTGGCGGCTCACTGGCGCGCGCGTTGCGCGCCGCGCAGGCGGTCGAGGAGATTGTGGGTTGTGGGCGCGATGAAGCGCACTTGCAGCGAGCCCAGGCCCTTGGCGTGATTGACCGTTATGTGATGGATCCTGCTCAGGCGGTCGGCGACGCCGATGTCGTAGTGGTCGCCGTGCCGGTTGGTGCCTGTGAAGGGATCTTTCGCGCTATCGCACCGGGTTTAGCGGCCGATACTGTAGTCACCGATGTTGGCAGCACCAAGGGCAGTGTGGTTGACGCCGCCCAACGTGCGTTCGGCCGGCTGCCGGCGTGCTTTGTCCCGGGCCATCCGATCGCGGGCAACGAACGCAGTGGCGTTGAAGCCTCCCTTGTCGATTTGTTCGTGGATCGCACCGTCATTCTCACCCCTCACGCCGACACCAAGCCTGCGTGCCTGGCGAAAGTGCGCGCAATGTGGGAGGCCTGCGGCGCCCGTGTCGTGGCGATGCCGGCACAACATCACGATGAGGTGCTCGCCGCCACCAGTCACTTGCCCCACATGTTGGCTTACCTGCTGGTCGACACGCTGGCGCGCATGCACGACAAGACGGAAATTTTTGCCTATGCGGCCGGTGGTTTTCGCGATTTCACGCGCATTGCCTCGAGCGATCCCGAAATGTGGCATGACATTTGTTTTGCCAATCGCGAGGCGTTGCTGGATGTGCTCGAGCGATATCGCGGGCAATTGGATGAATTGATTCAGGCGGTTCGCGCAGGCAACAGTGACTACATTCGTGAAGTGTTCGTGCGTGCCAAGCAGGCGCGGGACAACTTCACCGCTGACAAGAAATCATGACCCGCACAGCGGCGATCGCCACCGCGGCGCGGTTGCGGGTAAGAGGTTCGTATGACATCGAGCAATAGCGTACGTTTTGTGGTCCAGCCTGGGGGTTCCTTGCGCGGTACCGTCAGGGTGCCCGGAGACAAGTCCATCTCGCATCGCTCGATTATGCTCGGCGCGCTGGCCGAGGGGGTCACCGAAGTCGAGGGATTCCTCGAAGGCGAGGACAATCTGAGCACGCTGCGGGCCTTTCGTGATCTCGGCGTGCAAATCGAAGGACCCGACGCCGGCCGGGTCGTGATTCACGGGGTGGGTCTACATGGGCTCAAGGCACCTGATGGGCCCCTTGACCTGGGCAACGCCGGCACCTCGATTCGGCTGCTGGCCGGGTTGATGTCGGGCCAAGCCTTCGATGTCGAGTTGCGCGGCGATGAATCGCTGAGCCGCCGGCCGATGCGCCGCGTGACCGAGCCCCTGGCCAGGATGGGAGCGCACATCGAGACGACCCCCGAGGGGACGCCGCCGCTGCGGGTTCGCGGCGCACAGACGCTGCACGGGATCGACTACGACATGCCAGTGGCCAGCGCTCAGGTCAAATCCTGTCTGTTGCTGGCCGGGCTCTATGCACGGGGGCGCACCTGTGTGCGTGAACCAGCGCCGACGCGCGACCACACCGAACGCATGCTGGCGGGGTTCGGTTATCCCGTTGAGCGTGATGGTAACCGCGTCTGCGTTGAAGGCGGCGGGCGGTTGGCGGCGACGCGCATTGATGTGCCGGCTGATATTTCCTCGGCGGCGTTTTTTCTGGTGGGCGCCAGTATCGCGCCGGGCGGGCAGTTGCGGCTCGAGCATGTGGGCATGAACCCGACCCGGGTGGGTGTCATCAATATCCTGCGCCTGATGGGCGCCGATCTACGCGTGCAAAACGAACGGACCGTCGGCGGTGAACCGGTCGCCGACCTGGAAGTGCGCAGCGCGCCGTTGCGCGGGATTCGCATCCCCGAGGATCAAGTGCCCTTGGCGATCGACGAGTTCCCGGCATTGTTTGTGGCCGCGGCCTGCGCCGAAGGTGAGACGGTACTGACCGGAGCGCGCGAGCTCCGGGTGAAGGAGAGCGATCGGATTCAGGCCATGGCCGATGGACTCAGCGTCCTTGGTATCGATGCCCGTCCGACGGAGGACGGCATCGTCATTCGGGGTGGTTCGCTGGGCGCGGGCGTCGTCGACAGCCACGGCGACCACCGCATTGCCATGTCCTTCGCCATGGCGGCACTGCGCGCCAGCGGTCCGATAGAGATTCTCGATTGCGCCAACGTGGCCACGTCGTTTCCGGGTTTCACCGCCCTGGCGCGTGGCGCGGGCCTGCCCGTGAGCGAACAGCGCGGGGCATGAGCCAGAACGAACTTGGGGAGTGTATGGCACGATGAGCAGTGGCAAAGCGCCGGTAATTACTATCGATGGTCCCAGCGGCTCGGGCAAGGGCACGATCAGCCGCCAGTTGGCGCAGGAGCTGAGCTGGCATTTCCTCGACAGCGGGGCCTTGTATCGGCTGGTCGCCCTGGCGGCCGAGCACCACGGCATCGCGTTGGGCAACGAGGAGGCGCTGGTGACCTTGGCAGCGCATCTTGACGTGGAATTCGAGGTGGCCGAGGGCCAGGGCGAGCCGCGCATCGTGCTGGAAGGCGAGGAGGTCAGCAAGGCGCTGCGCAGCGAAACTTGTGGCAACAATGCCTCGCGCGTGGCTGTGCTGACAGGGGTTCGTCAGGCTCTGCTCGAGCGCCAGCGGGCGTTCCGCCAGGAACCCGGCCTGGTGGCCGACGGCCGGGATATGGGCAGCGTCGTTTTTCCCGACGCCGACCTGAAAATATTCCTCACGGCCAGTGCCGAGCAACGGGCGCAAAGGCGCTATAAACAGTTGAAAGACAAGGGGATGGATGTTAATCTTACCCGCCTTTTGGCAGAGATCGCCGAGCGCGACGACCGCGACAGCCAACGCGCGGTTGCTCCCATGAAGCCCGCCGCCGACGCGTTTGTCATCGACACCTCGACGCTCACCGTTGAGGAGGTCATGGAACGAGTCCGGGCGCTATGTCGGGGACGCGTGGCGCTTGCGGTCTAGCAAGAGGGCAGTGTTTTTCGGGTGGCCTGGTACGACCTTCGGGTTGATACTGGGCTTTGCTATTAATGAACCCGCCGTAAGGCGGAGACAACCAGTGGTCAGTTTCTGACTAAGGAATTTGGTAATGGGCGAAAGTTTTGCACAGCTGTTTGAAGAGAGCCTGGCTAAGACCCAGATGCGCCCCGGCGCAATCGTCACCGGCACAGTCGTACACGTCGATGACGAGGTGGTGATCGTTAACGCCGGTCTGAAGTCCGAAGGGGTGATTCCCGCCGACCAGTTCAAGAACGAGGAAGGCATCGTCGATGTGAACGTCGGGGATCAAGTCGAGGTGGCTCTCGATGCTATCGAAGACGGCTTTGGTGAAACGCGCCTGTCTCGCGAGAAGGCCAAGCGTGCGGCATCGTGGACCCGCTTGGAAAAAGCGCACGAGAACAACGAGACGGTCACGGGCATGATCGTGGACAAGGTCAAGGGTGGATTTACCGTTGATCTCGACGACGTGCGTGCGTTCCTGCCCGGCTCGCTGGTCGACGTGCGCCCCGTCCGTGATACCAGCTATCTTGAAGGCAAGGACCTGGAGTTCAAGGTCATCAAGCTGGATCGCAAGCGCAACAACGTTGTTGTGTCACGTCGCGCGGTAGTCGAGGCGGAGACCAGCGAGGAGCGCGACGCGCTGCTTGCGACCATGAAGGAAGGCACTACTGTCACGGGTATCGTCAAGAATCTCACCGACTACGGTGCTTTCATCGACCTTGGCGGCATTGATGGCCTGCTGCACATCACTGACATGTCGTGGAAGCGCGTCAAGCATCCCAGTGAAGTGCTCAACGTCGGCGACGAAGTGTCGGTCGTGGTGTTGAAGTTTGACCGCGAGCGCCTGCGCGTCTCGTTGGGCCTGAAGCAGATGGGCGAGGATCCCTGGGTGGATATCGCCCGTCGTTATCCCGAAGGCTCGCGCATTTTCGGCAAGGTCACCAACATTGCTGACTACGGTGCATTCGTCGAGATCGAAGACGGTGTCGAAGGCTTGGTCCACGTCTCTGAGATGGATTGGACCAACAAGAATGTACATCCCTCCAAGGTCGTGCAGCTGGGCGACGAAGTCGAGGTGATGGTGCTCGACATCGATGAAGAGCGTCGTCGTATCTCGCTGGGTATGAAGCAATGCAAGGCCAACCCCTGGGATGAATTTGCCGCGACCCGTAACAAGGGCGAGAAAGTCGAAGGCACCATCAAGTCGATCACCGATTTCGGTATCTTCGTCGGGCTCGACGGCGGCATCGACGGCTTGGTCCATCTGTCCGACATCTCCTGGAACGTCCCGGGCGAGGAGGCCGTGCGTAACTACAAGAAGGGCGACGACATCGAGGCGGTCGTGCTGTCGGTCGATCCGGAGCGTGAGCGCATCTCTCTGGGCATCAAACAGCTCGAAAAGGACCCCTTCTCCAACTACGTTGCCGAGCACGCTAAGGGCGCAATTGTTAAAGGAATTGTGAAAGAGGTCGATGCAAAAGGGGCAGTGGTGACCTTGGAGGAGAACGTGGAAGGTTACCTGCGTGCTTCGGAGCTGTCGCGCGACCGGGTGGAAGACGCCCGTACGGTGCTCAAGGTGGGCGACGAGGTCGAAGCCAAGTTCATGGGTGTCGACCGCAAGAATCGCACCATCAGCTTGTCGGTCAAGGCGAAGGACAGTGCTGAGGAAGAGGAAGCCATGCAGGACTATTCACGTGCTGCGCCGGCAACTACCACACTTGGCGATCTGCTCAAGGAGCAGATGGAAGGCGGCAACGACTAAGGGGTGCACCAGCGCGAAGGCGCTGGCGTTGGGTCGGGCGTTTGACGGGAACTTCGGATGACCAAATCGGAACTCATTGAGATTCTCGCGCAAAAGCAATCACAGCTGGCGTACAAGGATGTTGAACTTGCCGTCAAGACAATGCTGGAGCATATGGCTCAGGCTTTGGCGAGTGGCGAGCGCATCGAAATCCGCGGCTTCGGTAGCTTTTCGTTGCACTACCGTCCGCCGCGCGTCGGCCGCAATCCCAAGACTGGGGACTCCGTGGAGCTTGCCGCCAAATACGTCCCGCATTTCAAGCCCGGCAAAGAACTGCGAGAGCGCGTCAATGCCGGCCTGGGTAGCGTTGAGATTAAGGGCTGAGCAAGACCGCTGTCCGCTAATCGCCTCAACGGCATGGAGCTGCGGTTCCATGCCGTTTTTGTTTCCAGGGTCGACGCGGTTTGGCTGAGGCTGTGGCCGATTGTGCTCACGGGCGCTGGCCCCGCTAGTGGCAACAAGGAGGATTCATGCGACGCATCGTAACGCTTGTCTTCACACTTGTGACGATTCTTATCGGTGTCGTGTTTGCCTTGCTCAACGCCGAACCGGTCAGAGTGAGTTACTACTTTGGGGCCACCGACATGCCCCTGTCGCTCGTTATCGTCATTTCTCTTGCGTTTGGAGCTGGCCTGGGTGTGCTGGCGAGCGTGGGTCTTCTCGTGCGCACGCGGCGCGAGATTGCCCGCCTGCGCCGCGATGCCTCCCTGACTGCGAAGGAGGTCATGAACCTCAGGACAATGCCCCTGAAAGAACAGCACTAAACGGCGATGTCCTGGGAAATCCTGTTCCTGCTATTGCCCGTAGCGGCGTTGTCCGGCTGGTATATCGGACGCCGCCGCAGTCACGCGCCGGCAAATCCTCGAGCGCAGGGGCGCTTGGCAGCCGAGTATTTCCAGGGCCTGAACTATCTGTTGAACGAGCAGCAAGACAAGGCTATCGAGGTCTTTGTCCGCATGCTCGAAGTCGACAGCGACACGGTTGAGACGCACTTTGCCTTGGGCAATCTCTTTCGCCGCCGTGGGGAAGTTGATCGCGCCATTCGAATTCACCAAAACATCATTGCTCGTCCTACCCTAAAGCCCGCGCAGCGCGACCAGGCACTTTATGAGTTGGGCTTGGATTACATGCACGCCGGTTTGTTCGATCGCGCCGAAACACTGTTCCAGGAACTGGTGACCTCAGGCGCTTATCGCGAGCACGCGCTGCGCCAATTGATTGCCATATTCCAGCAGGAGAAAGAATGGGAGAAGGCGATAGAGGCGACTCGACGCCTGGAAGCGATTACCAGCGAGAATCTCGATCCGATCATCGCGCAGTACTATTGTGAGCTGGCCGAGCAGGCACGCCACGGCGGCGACGCGAGCCATGCCGTAAAGATGTTGCGTCGCGCCCTGACCGCCGATCACGACTGTGTTCGCGCGAGTATGCTCGAAGGCGATCTGTCGATGGCGGCCGATAACTGTAAGGCAGCTCTGCGCGCCTATAGAAGGGTGGAGGAGCAGGACCCAGACTACATGTCGGAAATCCTCGATGCGCTGACCGAGTGTTATCAACGTATCGGTAAACCTCAGGCGGCCATAGAGTATCTGTCAGAGGTCGCTGAGCGCCATCACAGCATGTCAGCGATTCTGGTTCTGGCCAACCTCAAACGCCAGACCGACGGCGATGAAGCGGCCTGCGAGCTGCTCAGCGAGCACCTGAGGCAACATCCCTCATTGCGCGGTGTGGAACGACTGTTGAGTTGGAGCGTTGATCGGCAATCGGGCGAGGGCCGGGTAACGCTGCAGATGTTGCAGCAATTCCTGGGGCGGTTGGTGCATGAAAAGCCGATCTATCAATGCCACAACTGTGGGTTTACCGGTCGGAGCTTGCACTGGCAATGCCCGACCTGCAAGCATTGGACGACGGTCAAACCGATTCACGGTGTTGAAGGAGAATAGATGTCTTCACGGGTGATTGTTGCGCTGGACTTTCCCGGAGCCGAGCAGGCGCTGGCGCTGGTCGATCGGCTGCGCCCGGGTAGCTGTCGACTCAAGGTGGGTAAGGAATTGTTTACGCGCGCGGGCCCGGACCTCGTTCGCCAGCTGGTCGGACGAGGTTTCGATGTGTTCCTGGACCTCAAGTACCACGATATTCCAAACACCGTCGCACAGGCATGTCGAGCCGCCGCCGAGCTGGGGGTGTGGATGCTCAACGTGCACGCGCTAGGCGGCCGGCACATGCTGGAGGCCGCACGCGAGGCGCTGGACGCCTCACAGCACAAGCCGCATCTGATTGCAGTGACCGTGTTGACCAGCATGGCCGCGGAGGACCTCGAGGAAGTGGGGCTGTCGGGCTCGCCCGAAGACAATGTTCTGCGTCTGGCCACACTTGCCCAGGAGGCCGGCCTGAGCGGAGTGGTGTGTTCGCCGCGCGAGGTCGGCCCGCTGCGCCAGGAACTGGCGCAGGACTTCCTCCTGGTCACGCCTGGTATTCGCCCGGCGGGCGCCGACAAGGGCGACCAGCGCCGTATCATGACGCCCTGCGAAGCCATTGAGCTGGGCGCCGACTATCTTGTCATCGGACGGCCCATCACGGCAGCCGCAGATCCGGTCGTAGCCCTGGAGGCCATTCGACACGAAATCGGGGCAGCGGAATCTTAGGTCAAAGTGCGCGTTTTCCGAGTCGCAATTGCGGCGCGGTCCAATGGTGGGCGCAAGGCTGGCAGGGCACAGTGACGACGCTTCAGGAAGAAGCGTCAATCGCAAAGGAGTGTGACCATGAGAACCATCCAGACCATTATTGGATCCTTACTGTTGGCCGGCCTGAGCTGTGCGGCGTGGGCGGCGCCAGTCAATATCAACACCGCTGATGCCGAAACGCTGGCCCAGGCCATTTCCGGTGTTGGGTTGAAAAAGGCCGAAGCCATCATTGCATATCGCGAGCAACACGGTGCCTTCGCCAGTATCGACGACCTGGCCATGGTCAAAGGCATTGGTGAGCGTACTGTGGAGTTGAACCGCGACAACGTCACCGTGGTCGATCAGCCGCCGGTGAATCCGCCGCTGCCGGCGCGTTGAATACAGCGCCAGCCTGACACGGGGCGGGCCGAGCGCGGCCTGCCCCGTGCTATTCGGGAACATCGTGCGCCGCGGGTTGCGTTGCCGTCACGGACAAACGGCGAGGATAGAGCTTGTCGAAACGGCGTTTCTTGGTAACTGGCGCAACGGGATTCGTCGGCCGGTCGGTGTTGGCGACGCTGGACGAGCGCGGTGAGCTGGCGCGAGCGGCCTTGCGTAAGGCGGCGAGCATACGAGCGGCCGAGTCAATCGTCGTTGGCGACTTGCGGCCACAGACATCCTGGGACGAGGCGCTGAGCGGCGTGGACGTCGTGATCCATCTTGCCGGCCTCGCGCATCTGCCGCCAGGCGCGGCCAAGACTCACACCGAGCAGTTCGACCGCATCAACGCCCAGGCGACGCTGGCGCTGGCGCGGGCCTGCAGCCATGCCGGCGTGCGCCGACTCGTCTTTGTCAGCTCGATCAAAGTCAACGGTGAGCAGACCAGGGGAGGCGCCTTTACCGAGGCAAATATCCCGGCGCCGGTTGACGCTTATGCGCGTAGCAAGTGGCAGGCGGAACAGGGTCTGCATCGAATCGCCGCCGAAACCGGTCTGGAAGTAACGGTGGTGCGACCGCCACTAGTCTATGGGCCCGGCGTCAAGGCAAACTTTCTGCAACTGATGCGCTGGGTGGACCGCGGCGTGCCGCTGCCCTTTGCCGCGATCGATAATCGGCGTAGCCTGATTGCCGTTGACAACCTCACGGATGTGCTCGTGACCTGCGCAACGCATCGGCTGGCGGCAGGCGAGACATTTGTTGTGAGCGACGGCGATGATGTCTCAACGCCAGTACTCATCGAGCGCATTGCCGCGGCGCTGGGGCGTCGTGCGCGCCTGTTCGGTTGTCCGGCGTCAGTTGTGCGCCTGGCCGGGGCAGCGGTTGGGCGCGGCGCCAGTGTGGAGCGCCTGCTGGACTCATTGCAGGTCGACCCACGCAAGATTGGCCGCATGCTGGGGTGGCAACCGTCGGTAACCATGGACCAAGAACTTGCTGCCACGGCGCGTTGGCTCAAGTCGATCAGTCATGGCACCGACACATAGAAGGATTGGCAAGGCAAGATCCATGGATGCGGAGTATCGCTGGCGATGAGCGCCGTTTTCGCAGTCGTTGTGTCCGCACTGGTAGCAGCTTGGGCTACCCGCGCGCTGGTGCATGCGCCCCACTGGCTGCATATTCTGGACGTACCCAACGCCCGTTCTTTGCACAGTGAGCCGATACCGCGCAGCGGGGGGCTCGCCATTGTGGCCGCGCTGGGTGTCGGCAGCGCCATCGTCGTGGCGGCATTCCCGGTTGACGCGCAACTGGCCTGGTTGGCGCTCGGCGCAATCGTTGTGGCCTCGATCTCGTTTCTTGACGATCGGTTTGAGGTTCACGCCGGCGTGCGACTGACTTGCCACATCATCGCCGCACTGCTGCTGTGGCCAAGTGGCGTTCTGGCCGCGACGGCGGTGCTGGACCTCGGCGCGTTCACGCTGCCGGCATCGGTGGGGATGCTGACGGGTATTGTCGCGGTGGTGTGGATGACGAACTTGTACAATTTTATGGATGGCATGGATGGTTTTGCCGCCGGTATGACAATGATGGGATTCGGCGCCTACGCGCTGTTCGGTTGGTATGCGAGCGAGATGGCATTCGCGGCGCTCAGTGCCGTCATCGCTGCAGCAGCAGCGGGTTTCCTGCTGTTCAATTTTCCGCCTGCGCGCATATTCATGGGCGACACCGGCTCCTCGACGTTGGGTTTCCTGGCGGCGGCATTTGCCCTGTGGGGTACTTCTGTGGGTGTGTTCGAATGGGGGACTGCGGTGCTGGTCTTCTCGCCATTTATTGTCGATGCGACCGTGACGCTATTGCGTCGACTGCTACGCGGCGAAAAGGTGTGGCAGGCACATAAGAGTCACTATTACCAGCGGCTGGTACAGGCCGGCTGGGGGCATCGTCGTACTGTGTTGGCCGAGTACGTGCTGATGTTTGCGTGTATCGGCATGGCGACGTGGTTCAATCTGGCATCGGGGCCGGCACGCCTGCTCGTGCCTGGCGGTGCTGTGTTGCTCTATTTGGCCCTGGCGCGAGGTGTTGTCGTGCAAGAGCGACGTCACGCCGGAGGAGTGCGCTGATGCCCTTGCCCGTCTTCTTGCGCAAGCCCACCACGGCGTTTTTGCACGATGCGTTGATGGTGCCCGTGGCCTGGTTCTGCGCCTACTTGCTGCGTTTCAACCTGGAGGGTATCCCCGAGCCGTTCCTGGCGCAGGCATTGAACACCCTGCCGATTGTGTGGGGCGCGCAGCTGGCCGCGTCCTGGTATTTCGGCCTGTATCGCGGCGTGTGGCGTTTCGCATCATTGCCCGATCTGCAGCGCATTCTAAAGGCGGTGCTGGTCGGCACCGCGCTGTCGGCGGCGCTGGTGTTTCTCCTCACCCGTCTGCAAATGGTGCCGCGCTCGGTGTTTCCACTCTACGCGGTGCTCCTCGTGGCATTGCTGGGTGGGCCACGGCTCGCCTACCGGTGGGCCAAAGATCGCTCGTTATATATGGCACGCGGCATGCGCGCCTTGGTCGTCGGTGCCGGTCACGCCGGCGAAGCGCTGGTGCGCGATCTGATGTCCGACCGTGGCAATCGCTATGTGCCGGTCGCTTTCCTCGACGACGACAACGCCAAGCAGGGGCGGGAGATTCACGGCGTGCCCGTGTTGGGTCCTTGCGAGCGGCTGACCGAGGTCATCGCCGATCGCGAGATCGATCTGATTCTGATCGCGTTGCCCTCGGCCAACTCGCACCAAATGCGGCGTGTCGTCGAAATGTGCGAGCAGGCCGGTGTGCCCTTTCGGATCGTGCCCCGGATTCAGGATGTGCTCGCCGGTCGCGTCGGCCTGACGGAGTTGCGGGAGGTGTCGATCGAGGACTTGCTCGGGCGGGCGCCCGTGGTGCTCGATCGGAGTCGGATCCAGACCGTGGTCAAAGGGCGGGTCGTATTAGTCAGTGGCGGAGGCGGTTCGATCGGGGCGGAACTGTGCCGGCAACTGGCGCAGCTGCAGGTCGGCGAGCTGGTCATTCTTGAACGCAATGAGTTCAACCTCTTTGAAATCGAACGCGAGCTGCGTCGTGCCTATCCGAATGTGAAGTTGGCAGCATGCCTGGGCGATGTCTGCGATCCGGTGCGCGTGGAGTTCATCATGCAGCGCTATCGACCTGAGGTCGTGTTCCACGCCGCGGCCTACAAGCATGTGCCGCTGCTGGAAAAGCAAGTCCGTCAGGCCGTCTACAACAATATCCTGGGCACGCGCACACTGGCTGACGCAGCGCACCGCCACGGGGTCGGCAGTTTTCTACTCATCTCCACCGACAAGGTTGTCAATCCGACCAACATCATGGGCGCGTGCAAGCGCGTGGCAGAGATCTTCTGTCAGAATTTCAACGCCCACTCCGACACCCGGTTTCTGACCGTGCGTTTTGGTAACGTCCTGGATTCTGCTGGCAGCGTCGTGCCCCTGTTTCGCCAGCAAATTGCCGCCGGTGGTCCGGTCACCGTGACCCATCCCGAGGTCATGCGCTACTTCATGACCATCCCGGAGGCGTGCCAGCTGATTCTCCAAGCCGGCGCCATGGGCCGTGGCGGTGAGATCTATGTCCTCGACATGGGGCGCCCGGTGAAGATCAAGTACCTGGCCGAGCAGATGATTCGACTCTCCGGCAAGGAACCCGGGCGGGATATCGAGATTGTCTACAGTGGCCTACGCCCTGGCGAGAAGCTGTTCGAAGAGCTGTTCCACGAACAGGAACAGCTCGAGGGCACCGAGCACGACAAGATCCTGCTGGCCAGATACCGTGAGGTCGATTGGCCGCCGTTCTTGGCGATTATGGACGGTCTGGCCGAGGCTGCTGGGCGCCATGACGAGGCCCAGCTTTTGGAGTTGATCCGTGCCGTGGTTCCGGAATTGCATCGTGAGCCTGATATACTTCCCGACAACGTCGTAACTCTCAAGACCAAAACATGAACAAACAAGTCAAGAAAGCGGTATTCCCCGTTGGCGGTCTTGGCACCCGATTTCTTCCGGCGACCAAGGCCAGCCCCAAGGAAATGTTGCCCATCGTCGACAAGCCACTGATTCAGTATGCGGCCGAGGAGGCCATTGCGGCGGGCTGTGACCAGCTCATCTTCGTAACGGGCCGCGGCAAGCGGGCGATCGCCGATCATTTCGATGTGTCCTACGAGCTCGAACTGGAGCTGGAAAGCCGTGGCAAGAATGCGCTGCTGGCCGAGGTGCGCGGCATTCTGCCCGACCATGTTTCAGCCATATTCATTCGCCAACCTCATCCTTTGGGACTGGGCCACGCGGTCTGGTGTGCGCGCAGTGTCGTTGGCGACGATCCCTTCGCGGTGCTACTTGCGGACGACTTGATCGATGGTGGCGACAAGTCGTGTCTCCAACAGATGGTGGAGGTTTACAACGAGCATCAATCCAGCGTGATCGCTGTCGAGGAGGTTGATCCCACCGAGACCAACAAGTACGGCATCGTCAAGGTGAATGGTTTTTCCGATGGCCTGGGCCGGATCGAGGAGATCGTTGAGAAGCCCGCGCCTGACAAGGCGCCGTCTAATCTTGCCGTCGTCGGCCGCTATATCCTCACGCCCCGGATCATGGACCTTCTGGAGGAGACTCCTCGCGGTGCGGGCGGTGAGGTTCAACTCACCGACGCCATTGCGGCCTTACTGGGAGAGGAGCGCGCGTATGCCTACCAGTACCGCGGCAAACGCTACGACTGCGGCAGCAAGCTTGGCTATCTCGAGGCGACGGTAGAGTTCGCGTTGAATCACAAAGAACTGCGGGACGACTTTCTGGCTTACCTCAAAGGCCAAGGCTTCGGCTCGAACTGAGCCGAAGCTGGACTCGGCCGACCGCGCCCAGGCGGTCTGCCTTGTCGGAGCGCGTGCGGTTCCCGATCGGGGATGGCAAGCTCTGCACCCAATTGAACAAGACCCGCATCGCTGAGAGGAGGGCAGATTTCTTTGCCGCCTCTTCGGATCGGCTGACTGTTAGAATGTTTCCGTGAAGTCAGTGGCAATAAGACAGCTGTTTCCCTTCCTGAACTGGTGGCCCTTGGTGACCCGGGCCAGTCTGCGTGCCGACTTCATGGCCGGCTTGACCGGTGCCATCATTGTGTTACCCCAGGGTGTCGCCTTTGCGACTATCGCTGGATTGCCTCCGCAGTATGGTCTGTACACTGCCATGGTGACGCCGATCGTGGCCGCCCTGTTCGGTTCTTCGCGCCATCTGATCTCGGGTCCGACGACGGCCATATCGATCGTGGTGTTCACCGCGGTGAGCGGGCATGTTGCGCCGGGCACGCCGGAGTTCGTGCAGTTGGCGTTGACCCTCACGTTCTTGGCCGGTGTTTACCAATTTGCGTTTGGTTTGGCGCGATTGGGCGCGGTGGTCAATTTCGTCTCCCACACCGTGGTGATTGGCTTCACCGCCGGCGCGGCCATTTTGATCGCCACCAGTCAGCTCAAACACGTGCTCGGTGTGCCGGTGCCGCAAGGCGAGTCGTTTGCCCATACCTGGTTTGACATCGTGACGGAGATCGGTCAGACGAACCTGCACGTGTTTGGGGTGGCGGCGGTCACCGTAGTCATCACCCTGGTCGTCAGACGCTGGTGGCCGAAGCTGCCGAGCCTGTTGTTCGGCCTCATCGGCGGCGCCCTCGTTGCCATCCCCCTTGGCGGGGGCGAGGCTGGGATCCCCTTTGTGCCGGCTATCCCCGCGCATCTGCCGCCCCTGTCGCTGCCCGATTTTTCACTCAGCACCATACGCATGTTGGCGCCGGAGGCCTTTGCGGTGGCATTGCTGGGTCTGATCGAGGCGGTATCCATTGCCCGCTCGGTGGCCGCCAAATCGCATCAGCGCATCGACGGCAACCAGGAGTTCGTTGGCCAGGGCATGTCGAATATTGTCGGCAGCTTCTTCTCCAGCTATGCCGGCTCCGGCTCGTTCACGCGTTCGGGAATCAACTATGCCGCGGGCGCGCAGACGCCGCTATCGGCCATTTTTGCTGCCGTGCTGCTGATGCTGGTCGTCGTGCTGATCGCCCCGCTGACCGCCCATCTTCCGGTGCCCGCGATGGGTGGGGTGATTCTCATCGTCGCCTACAACCTGATCGATTTCCATCACATCGGTGCCATCCTCAGGACGAGTCGCCCAGAGAGCGCGATCTTTCTGGTCACGTTTCTCGCCACCTTGTTCCTCGATCTCGAGTTCGCAATCTACCTTGGTGTATTGCTGTCGCTGATGTTGTATCTCCATCAGACATCGAGACCTGAGGTCGCGGTGCTCGCCCCTGATCCAGTTGATGGCCGGCACAAGCTCACCGATATCGAATCCAAACCTTTGCGCGAGTGTCCGCAGCTCAAACTGCTGCGCTTTGACCGATCGATCTATTTCGGTTCCGTGAATTACCTGCAGAGCCGGCTCGATGCGGTGTGCGAGTCCGAAGGCATTCGTCATATCCTGATTGATGCCTCACGGGTCAACTACATCGACATGGCGGGCGCGGAGATGCTGGTGCTCGAAGCCAAACGTCGCCAGAGCAGAGGCGGCGGGTTGTACTTCTGCGGGCTGAAGCCCAGTACCTGGAAGTCGCTGGCCGAGCAGCACGCCATCAAGCAAATCGGCCCTAATGCCTTCTTTGGTCACAAGTCGCAAGCCATTGCCGCCATCTTTCGCAAGCTCGACAAAGAGCGCTGCGCGCGCTGTGACGCACGCATCTTTCTTGAGTGCGCCAGCGTGCCCCGAGCCGACGCCGAGACTTCCACGGCCTGAGGCAGGTCGCGGCGAACCTCAGGCGCCAAGCGCCACCCCTCGAAACGAGTGGCTCGCCCGCGCGCAGGCGCACCGAGCACGCCACAGCATGACTGGCCTGACCTTGACCACGTTGTCCATTCGCCGCCGACGAGTGGCCGTTCAATTGGGAAGCCGGGCAGCCGGCGCCGGGTAATGACCAACTCAACAACCTACGAAGGCTGCAACGGCAATTCTGTGACTTATTCCCCCGCGGCCCGGTGATACCTCACACTCTCGAGGCTAACCTCCAGCTAAAACACTACTCAGCTCCGCGCGCTGCAGGAGCGCTCAACCACATGGGCTGAACGAGGAGAGGGTATGGACACTTGCCGGCAACTCAAGAAGCAAATCGCGTTATTGGATTGCATTCTTGCCCACTACGAGGGCGAGCAACACCAGCGCATTCGTGCGGCGCTGACTGATGTAGAGAGCCAGCGCGCCTTGTTGTACCGGAAACTTGAGGTATGCACCAAGCTGACATTGCCGGCCGAGACCCGATAGGCAGACCTTGGCGTGAACGTCTGCCGCCAAGCGCCCCGGGGCATCTTGCCCGCGGTAGCCTGGCTGTCGGCAAGCAGCTATCGCTCTGTACTTGTCCTGCCTCCAGTCTGCGCGAGCTGGTGATGCAGAATGTTGCGTTGGCATACGCTGCACTGGGTTGCTACGGATAGCTCGGGTTACTCAACAGGGCCTCCTGCTTCTCCTGCATCTGCGGGCCAACACAGCCGCGCAATCCCGCCACG
>Ga0209536_100001335_pt1 | contig 41133 bp, 27 predicted proteins | sample DeeMarSeWOR28_12_FD_187461 | JGI IMG/M metagenome (GOLD analysis project Ga0209536, IMG submission 187461) | Marine sediment microbial communities from White Oak River estuary, North Carolina - WOR-2-8_12 (SPAdes) (version 2) | ecosystem: Environmental > Aquatic > Marine > Intertidal zone >... | reverse complement strand
CCGGCGTCAAAGGTCGTCGGCCAAGTTTTTGTTTAGGTCATGGAACTGCAGCGTGAAGAAAATTTTATGTCACTTTTTCAACAACCCCACTGTCCCTATATAAAATCTAAAATCATGTGGAAGGATGCTATTATGAGTAGCGGGTTGGTGATCGGTGCTTTTTGAAGTGGGTAAGAGGATCGGCGAAGAAACGAGTTACAAACAATATCCTTAATGATGACGTTGGAAGGTACATGCATGAAGAATGTATACTCTTTGGGATTTATAGGTCTGCTCGTACTTGCGGGCGCAATCAGTGTGGCTTTCCAGCAGTACTCCGACCACATGAGTCCGCCCCACTGGCTTACGTTGGCCAGCGTTCTGGTCTGGTTGATTCTACTTGTTCTTGTGTCAGTCTCTTATACGCGAAGAGCCAACGAGTTGCGCGTCTTGTATTGGAGCGTGGAGAGCGGCCCAGTGAATTTAGCAAATTTCTACTCCCGCCAGGTTTGGCTTGCCTTCGGCCTCGTCGTCCTGAGTTGCTTTCTCGCCGCTTTGGCGACCTCAGTACCTTGGCGGATCTATCCTACCGATGTGTTGGGAATCCTATTGCCCGCTATGACATTTTTCGTAGTTCTCGCATTCCTATTTACAAGCATCGTTCTCTATCTTCAGGAAGAGGGAAGAGTATTCGAAGCTGCGTATTTTGACTTCGTGCGACAATTCGGCGTCAACGTTGGAACCTTGGAAGATCTGAATAATCGCCCGCAAGATTTCCAATCGCCGCGTTTTGGCCTCTGGGCCGATGTTGTTGTTACTCACGAAGGCCATCCAATTCTCTTCGGGGGCGGGCAGATCGGGAATCTTCCATGCTTTGCGCTCATCATGAAAACACAGACCAAATCCACTAATTCGTGCAGGCAATTGACGCAAACAATGTCCGAGAAGACTAGTCATCGTTTCAAAGATATCCAAGGCAGGATAAAGAAAGTGGATCTCTGGTGCGATGAGGGAACGTTCTTTCTCATCGTGCCGTTTGTCTCTCGCTCTATCTCGGTTCAATTGTTGCGGGATGCAATGGACGTCTTGGTAGGTGTCACAACCGACCTGCGAGAGGGGAAGAACGGGATCCTTAAAGGGGAAGAATGGGAGTGAATGTTATGCTAAAGGAGCTCAGATGACAGTTAAGGAAAGGATATATAGGGAATGGCTTGTAATAGTAATCTTCGTGTGGGAAGAAAACTAGGGACGGCTGGGCTGTTGAAAAAGTCCATTATTTTTCTTTCATCCGGTTTTTCTCAGCACACATTTTCTCATGAAATTACCAAAAACTTTATTCTTCACAATGTCAAGTCGCCTTTATATCAACAGGCTCTAAACATCGAAGCAAAATTGTACAAAAAATAGGCCCACTGTCCCTAATATAAATTCAGTCACTCTATATATAACTTCAGATTTTCCAGGGGCTGCGTTTTGCCCGGATGATAAGTCGGTTGGCTTGATCGTCGTTGACGAAATTCTCAGCCGACGGATCCCAGCATAGCTTTCGGCCCAGACGCAAGCATATGTTCGTAGCATGGCAGGTTGTGGTCGAACGATGAGCAACTTCCGCCGGGGCTATTGGCTCGCGGCGGGTCTTGACGCAATCCAAGAAGTTTCGATGGTGGCCCACCCAGTTGGCAGTATCGGTCCAGTGCTGTTTCTGGAAGCGTTGCTCCCGGAGCAGGGATTTCGGCTCGGCCAGAACATTTCCGCCATCATCAACATATACCCACCCTTCGTCGCCTTCGAACATGACGGCCAATTCGCCGTTGTCGGTCGGCCAGAGAGGCATTTGTTTCTTATCGTACATGATCAGCTCGACATCATTTTTGTATTTTGCCTTAACATGTAAAGTAATGGGGACATTACCGAATCCATCCCGCGGGAATTCGGCTGTGCCCTCAAACTCTACCGGACCGGTTGTTTGCGAATCATTGGCCCATTGGGCCAGGTCGTTGCAGTGAGCGCCCCAGTCTGTGATCATTCCTCCGGTGAAGTTAAAGTTGTTATTGTAGGTCCTGCCATAGACGATAGCTTCGTGATATGGCCTGTACTGCACGGGGCCCAGCCACATATCATAGTCTAACTTTTCGGGCACGGGCTGTGCCGGCAGAAGAGGAGCAGCCTGTCCTGCGCGTACATAGCTGTGTAACTTTGTCAGTTTTCCGAGTCTTCCGCTGCGCGCGAGCTGAATGGCAAAGGCAAAAGTGCGCATGCTGCGCCGCTGGGTGCCGCACTGATAGACCGTGCAATAGCGTTTCACGGTATCAGCTAAAGCCCGACCTTCGGCGATGGTCAGAGACATAGGTTTTTCGCAGTATATATCCATGCCCGCTTTGGCAGCGTAGATGCTGAGAGGGGCATGCCAGCGCTCGGCTGTAGCAATCAATACGGCATCGATTTCGTCACGCGCGAGCAGCTCGCGAAAGTCGCTGTATGAGGTACAATCGCTATTACTGTAATGTTCGTCTACGATGGCCTTGGCCTGCCCAAGGTGCTCGGCATCACAATCGCAGACGGCCAGCCAATGCACATCGTTATGGCCCAGAAAGTTACGCAGGTTGCGTTGACCCTGGCCGCCCAGTCCGATTCCTCCCATAACGATTCGTTCGCTTGGCGGGATAGAACCACTGCCGGCAAAGACCGATGTCGGAACAATACAGGGAATAGTCAATGCTGTAGTTAAAGTACTTGCCGTGCGTTTTAAGAAGTGCCTTCGAGAAATATTACCCATGGATCCAGCCTCCAAATAAGCTTACGAAATCACTTCTTTTTGAGTCACCATCTTTTGACGGTAACTAAAATAAAACTAATTCTTGTCCTAAATTTGCTATGATTCGCTCTCGGCGGTATTTGGATCTTCGACTTCCGACATATCAATATCTTCAGGTATCACCATGTTGGCGTCTTCGACCTGCGGTGTTTTAATAACATCAGGTGTTACTGAATTGGGATCAGAAGCAGCATCTTCTTTAGGTTTTTCTTCATCCTCAAGTAAATCATCAAGTTCTTTCGTCAGATTCTTGGCCTTCCAGTCGGCGATTTCGTAAACCCAATCATTGTGTTTTGTCGTGAATTTTACCGCGTTATCACGGGCAAGCAGCTTGGCTTCTTTTTTCTTCAGTTCCTCTTCGGATTCAACTTCTCCGCCCTGGTCGATAGAGGCCTTCTCCACGGGTGTTTTGTCGGTGAATTCAGCAACACAGCTTACGTACGTCTTATCATCCTCCTGGGCAATTCTCAGCGCGTAAACGGTTGAATCTTTCAGCCGGCACATATACTGCCGATCAAATGTTATGTCGGATGATAATTTTTTAACATCGTCAAACCTCAAACTGGTCAAAGCAGTCAAAACACTTCGGGAGTCACTGCTTTTTAATTTCTTGCCAGCCGGGATATTGTCCAGTACAACATCCTGGCTGCCTTCTTTAGCTCTCAGCGTGTATTGACCATCCTTCGAACTCACCGTCACAGATTCGATGTCTTCACTCTTCGCTGATATAAGCTCCTGGTCAATGTAATTCATCGCCCCCCCGCCAAACCAGGGAGCATTTGATGTAATGTAAACCTTATTATTCGTAGCAGCTTCATTCGACAACATTCTGACATAACTGCCCTGCCCAAGCTCTGTTGTTTTACCTATGACAACACCTGTGAGTAGCGGCGAGTTCGGATCAGCCTTCATGAATTTAATTACACTACGAGCATTTTCTTCGGTTACCTCAAGATCTTCATGGTTGGCTGGATTGTCGGTCACAAATTCCGAAGTTTGAATTTCCAGGCATTTTGAGATCAAACTGTTTATTTCGCTCGTCTTGGCTGGATAATTGTCCTTCTCAACGACAACAAAGCCGCTTCTCTGTCGTTTGAGAGTAAACGCATCTTCACCGGTACCTACAATTATGTTGTCCACACCTGAAGGATCAAATCCCTGAATCAGATACGTCGGTCCGACCGGCTCGATTCCGGTTCTGTTTGAGATACGGGCCTGCATCACAGCCCATAACACCATTAAAACCGCCACTATTCCCAATATCGTAAGCTTTTTACTACTCATCTATAAGACTCCTTCGTTTTGTCTCATATTAAGCATCACTTGCATGACTGATATAATGTCTTTTTCTTATGCTGCGACGAATACCTAGTATGACGGAAATAAGCAGAATTACCATCGGGGCGGCAAACATATTTGCCTGACGAAGTCGATTACCCAAATGTTCCTTCTGCTCTCGTCTTTCCAATTTTACTTCATTCAATCGACGTTGAGCCTGATGAATCTTCATTTCAACTTCCTGCTTCTTCCTGACGATTGAACTGCCGATGACTTCTTCCTGACCCTCTTTCGCCGAAGATAGTATCGACTGCAACTCGCTCTGAAAGCCGGCAATCTGCAGGTTTATTTTTTCCACTTCTTCGGCCGTCGCCGCCTCAGCTTGTCGTTCGATCTCATCAACAACCGTAAAAGGCCGCTTGAAATTCCCCCTGGACCTGATGGAAACCAGATCGCTCGAACCACTCAAATCGTCAATCGCATTTAGCATCAAAGTCGCATTGTCGCCAACGACCACCTTACCAAAGAAAGAATTCTGGTACGCCATATTATCGCTGATGAAATCGACATCTGAAAAAACAGCTACTACACAATCTTGTTCTGCTTCTTTCAAGCCTGTGACTAATGTGGATGTTGTCACGGTCTCATTCGGATCATTCGGATCCGGCGACTCGCTTTCAACCTCGATACCATTGGGAAAACTGCTTTTTAGACGGCCCGTTATTACATATGCCATCGCCACAGGCTCAGTTCCATCGACGAACTTTTTCATCAAGCTCTCCCCGTCCAGTATCATCAGTTCGTATGGACTACTGATAGTAAATGTGCCGCCCCGGTCAGTAGTTGTAATGATCGGCATTCGTTTAATATTGCGGTCGCTGTCATTCGCATCGTTCGGCTCTGCCGCTTCCTTCAACACGCCTGAGAACAACAACCTGACACGATTAAGATCGGCTGTAATAACACTCTCTGTAGAGAAACAATTATTTTCCGGTGTAAGGTCCAGATAACCGATGATTCTTTCCGGCCTCTGGTTGGCACGAATGTTGGCCAGAGATGCCAGTGCCCTGTCTCCGGCAAAAGTTTTGTCCAGCATTTCAAGGCCCCAGGTCTTCGTCAGCGTGTTCAAGTTCGAACTACTATCATGCTGCATCTGCATTTGCATTCCCATCTGCTGCGGCGGTCTGTCCGAGAAGCAATAAGGATCGACACAGACTATTGTTCTGCCGCCTTTGAGCACATACTGATCAATCGCAAATAAAGTCTGCTCAGGAAGATTCTTGGGATGAATCACAAGAAGTATGTCTATATCATTGATATCGTTTACATCCGCAGCAACCGATTCGACTTCATATTGCTTACGTAAATGTTCTACAATGGTCCAGGCAGGGTTTGGACGCTGGCCCTGTCGCATCATCATCTGGGCCATATAACCGGTAACATCGTCACCCATAACCGGCAGAGAACTCAAAACACCGATTTTCTTCTTCTGTCGGGTAATCGCTGTATCTATCAGGTAGCTTATATCGTATTCGACGAAATTCTGCCGGTCCGGTGAGAAAAACTTGATTACCTTTTCAACTCCAAATTGCGTTTGTACTACCAGACCAAAGAAAAAGCTTTCCTCTTCGGTTATCGGGAACCGCTGCAAATCGTATCTTAAAGCCTGCTCCTCATCGTCAGTGAACGGCCTTGGATCTATTATCTCCAGTTCCACCATCCCGTTTGACACAGCAACATATTCTTCCAGCAATGCTTTGACAAACTCGTAATAATTGTTAAAGAACCGAATCTGGTCCGGTCCTTTCAGAGCAGCGGTCTTTGCGTAGAAGAGTCTGGCTCGAATCGGTTGGTTAAGTTTGGCTAAAATCGCTTTTGTCCCATCTGAAAGCGTGTAGAGTTTCTGGTCCGTAATATCCAGCTTCAACGACTTTCCAATATTCTGGAAGATACTGATAGCCGAGAACACAATCACCAGGACAAAAACTACTCCTAAAATTGCACGTATCGTTCGGTTCATTATTTGGCCTTCCTTTCATCCAAAATTATACTACTGGCGGCAATCCACCCAACGATCAATAATACAAAATAAGAAAGGTCTCCAAATTTCAGCACGCCCCTCTGGATTGACTCGAAGTGTTTCTGAAAACTCATGCTCTCGATTGCCGAGACCAGTCCGGCAGGCAAAAATGTCGAGAAATAATTCAGTGTCGTCGGCATCCCGGCAAAAACAAGCACTGCACAGGCAACCACCGAGAGAACGAAACTGATGACCTGGTTCTTGCTGAGAGCCGAGAAGAAACAGCCGATAGCAAGAAATCCGCCCGCCATGAGCAGACTGCCAAGATACCCGGTTATAATAAGACCTATATCGGGATCGCCAAGGTATATAACTGTAATCACCATGGGAAAAGTCAATGCCAGGGCAATGCCTAAAAACAGCCATGCCGCCAGAAACTTACCCAGAACCGCTTGTGTAATCGTTATCGGCAGAGTAAACAGCAGCTCAATCGAACCGACCTTGCGTTCCTCAGCCCACAGACGCATAGCCGTTGACGGTACCATGAAAACAAACAGCAGCGGCAGATTCTGAAAAAACGCACTCATGTCCGCCTGCCTCATTTCGTAGAATCCCTGCTTGAACGTCAGATACCCTGAGAAAAACAGGAAGATAACAAGAAACACATATGCAAGAGGCGTCGTAAAATAACTTTTTAATTCTCTTTTGAACACAGCCTTAAAACTATTCATATTTTACTCCTATGCAAAAATACAGCAGCACGATTTGAACTTATGCTACCGATGCACTTTCCGACTTGGTAATCTTGCGAAATACGCTGTCAAGACTGCACTTGTACTTCTCTTTTAATTGATCAGGTGTTGAATCGACTAATATCCGGCCTTTGGCAATGATAATCGTCCTCGAACAGACAGCCTCCACTTCTTCGAGAATATGGGTCGAGACAATAATACACTTGTTTTTTGCCATTTTCTGTATGAGCTTTCTGACCTCATGCTTCTGATTGGGATCCAGCCCATCGGTCGGTTCGTCAAGAATAAGCACATCCGGATCGTGCATTAATGCCTGGGCCAGGCCCACACGTCGTTTGTATCCCTTCGATAAGGTCTCGATAGTTTGATGGTAAACCGACTCAATCGAACACATTGGAACAATCCGATCGAGCGTCTCCTTACGATTGGCGCCCCTTATTTCTCTTACATCACAAATGAAGTTAAGGAAGCTTCCCACCGTCATTTCGTTATATGCCGGTACATTTTCCGCGAGGTATCCGAGCGACCTTCTCACATCAATGGGATTCTTTAATATATCGTGCCCGCAGATTGTTGCCGTACCGCTGTCGGGCGTCAGAAAGCACGCCAGTATACGCATCGCAGTTGTCTTACCGGCCCCGTTAGGACCGAGAAGCCCCAGGACTTCTCCTTCTTCAACATTGAACGATATGCCGTCAACAGCAACGACCGGCCCGAAACTACGCCGAAGTTCTTTGACTTCTATCATGTCCATCTCCAGAAAACACTTACCAATTTACCACCCCGTCATTTTCCCTCTATTTACGGGGGTGTATAAATTTACTCAAAAATTCCCGATAGTCAAGACCTAATCCATAAAAAAATTTACTCTGAGTCGATTACTGTTATAATCGATTATAGCTTATGAGCAAAGTAGTTAAGGTAAATTTTGTTAATTATAGGGCCAGCATGACAAGAGCGCTCGATCTTGTCGGAGCCAGCACTTCTCTGCCCAAAGAGGGGCTGATTATAATCAAACCGAATCTTACCAATTCTTCGCCACCGCCGGTCACAACAAGTGTTGAAGCAGCCGAGGCGGTCTACCATTATTGTAAAGCCAACACAAAGGCCAAAATTGCTATCGGCGAAGGTTGTGGATCCGGCATAACTTCCAATGTCTTCGCCGCTCTCGGATACACTAATATGGCTAAAAAACACGGCCTTGAACTCATTGATTTTAACAAGGCCGAGACCATTATCCTTCAAAACGATAATGTCCTTCAATTGAAGCAATTTCATCTGCCCCGTATTGTACAGAACGCTTTTATCATTTCGCTGCCTGTGCTAAAAGATCACAGCTTTACTAAGACTACTATAGCAATGAAAAATATGTTCGGTATCGCCCCGAGTAAATTTTATGCCGGCTCATGGAATAAAGCAAAGTTGCATAGCCCATCGACAGATAAATCTGTTGTAGATATCTGCTCATACAAAAAGCCTGACCTGTCGGTGGTCGATGCTTCTATTGCTCTAAAGGGCATGCACCTGTCCGGCACGCTAAAAAAGATTGGTCTAATCCTGGCCGGTTTCGACGTGGTTGCCGTTGATACTGTCGGTAGCAAGCTGCTCGGCCACAATCCGAAAAAGCTACCCTACCTGACTCTCGCCAACGGCCTGCTCGGATCTATGGATGATATCGAAATAGTTAAAGGTTAATCCCCCATACCACTATCGGCCGTCTAATTCCGTCCAAATTCCGCGAAATGTTTTTCTGCTGGGATTCGCCAGATATTTATTCAAGGTTGTGCCATCTTTACGGTACTCGCCTTCCACACACTCACATTCGCCCTCAACCTTCACGACCAGGCTTCCGTCGTCGCTAAGCATCAACAATTTCCCCGATTTCTCGAACGATATCAACACTTCGGGAGTGAATTTACTCTTTCCGAGGCTCAATTCTCGTTCCAGTACCGGCGGAGATTCCGGCTTGCCCGACCACCGATACAATGCGAATCCCACATCCTCATCAGGGCCGCCGGCGATTACAAAGCAGGTCTTGTGGAAACGGGAATATTCCATGCTTCTTATCCCAAGACCATTCAAATCCCACAATATCGACTCACCGAAAACCGGCGACTCGCCAACATCAATGATCCGGTCTGGATTAAGCAAAGGTATTACAATCGCTTTTATATGAGAAGTCTGCCTGTCTTTTGAGCGTGGATTTCTAAAGCCGATATAGAGTATCCTGCCATCGGGGGATGCACACAATCCTTCGATATTAAGCCCTTCCTTTTTGGGAGCAAGTTTCTCCCTATCCTTTTTCGAGAGCTTCTCACCAAATCGAGTTGCTTTATCCAACCCGAGTCGGAGTGCGGTATTAGTATGCACAAGCTCGTGAACCAGAGTTTTATACGGCTTACCTATAGGGCGAAGTTTTACGCTTCGGTTCTCAACGAGTACCTCTGTAGCAAAAAAACGGTACCTGTTTGGTCTTAGCTTACCGTCTTTATTTCTGCCGTGCGATGTAATCCAGTAGATACGCTGCCCAATCATCGCTGCAGCCTCGATATCCGCTTCCGGATGTTCCGGTTCAATATCAAGGAACGAAGTCATATCGAAAAAACCGACAGGCTGTCCGGCTTTGGATGTTTCGTAAATCCGCAATATATTGTTCTCATCATCAGCCACTACGAACATATCCTCGCTCACAGCCACAGCAGCCGACGCATCCGAAGCTCCGCGGAAAACGAGAAATTCTCCCGCTGACCCGACACAAAGAGCAGGACTTACAATAACAAACATCCAGATTACAAACTCAATTTTACTTTTAACATTCATATTCAAAAGGGCCTATACCAAATCATTTTGGTATAGGCCCCATACTAATGTCAATCTAAATTGCTCTAAAAAACTATCCTACTATTCGGCAGCTCTTGTCCGGTACAGCCGGATGTCATCTATAAACATCTTACCTGCACCACCTGGAGTGGTTACGTTCCCTTTGGTCCCCAGGCCAATCGCAATCCTGTCAACATCGACAAGGTCGATGCCCTGATCTGCCAACATTTGCAGAGGTATAATCCATTCCGTCCATGTGTCAATTAATTCTGCATCAGGATCATCATGGACTATCACAGCAGGCTTGCCGGCAGCATTGGATACAGCAACATACAGCGGCTCGACATCATTACTTTGTATGCCAATATCCTGGGTAGTCCATAACGGACCGGCGTTACCGTTAATCGTTACATTGGAAAATTTAGCCTCGCAAGTAAGGTTGGCATTGTGGGCAGTCAAGGCCAAACCAATATAGGCATTGGAAGCCATCTGGAAAGGTATCGGCTGACCCATCATCTGCCACGTAGAGCCATTGGCTGAATTGTAAGCCGTTATATTGCCGGCAAAGTCACGCTCTATCTTCACCCAGTACGGAGCAGCAATACCGGTTTGTGAAGCCTCCTGCTGGGCATTTTCGCCCGTTTCAGCCCGATACTCAGCGATTACACCACTGCCAGGTGTGACAGCTACCAAAGAGTACTTGGAATTTGCATCCAGAGTTTCGCGGATCATCATGGCTGCTTTGGCAGAGGCGTGGGTATTGGTCAGGCTGTCGACTCTCGCGGCGATTGTACCGGGGCCGGTAAGAGTCTTAAAAGCATAGTGGAACTGGTCGGATTGACCCCATATATCCGCGCCGGAGCCGGTCATTGTGTAGGTACCAGCCGGACCCTCTACGAAGCTACCGACAGATGCCGGGTAACCTCTGAACCACAGCGACAATTCAACCACATCTTCTATTGTCCAGTCACGCGGACTCGTCAAGGTCAGCTCTGTTTCCGAATACTTGGCGTAACCCTGCTTGTTATTGTCGTAGTTAAATGGTAATGATTTACCGCCGCTATGAACTATCGTTTCCTCCATATAGGAAGGTGTGCTTTCGTCGCCGACCGCTGCACCTGTGCCATTGCCGGGATAATAAGGATCGGACCCTGGGGCACCATAGCCAAGTCCATCATGCCAGAAGTACCATACCTGGTTATCTCCGGCATCGTAGGATTCAAAATCATCCACGAGAATGAAATCGGCCACGGTAAAGCTCCAGACTCTGCCTCTGGTTAACGTGTCGTCGGTGTTAAACTCATCGATTCGCCAGTAGTAAGGCCCTCCGCCCCATTCAACGCCTTCGGGGGGCGTGTAACTCGTTCCATTCTGGCGACCTCTATATATGTCCGGTGTGGAGGTATCGGCAATATCGACGGCATCCGCATCGGTGCCGAAATACACATCATGCTGGGATGCCTTTTCTCCCGCCGACCAGGTCAGAGGCAATACTGATATAATATCCGGTATTGTCCCGTCAGCGGGCTTTGCATCCCATGCCAACATCGGATCGCCCCTCATTGTATTTTCAATCTCTTCGACCGACAATGCATAGTCATAGATTCGGAAATCGTCCAGCGAGCCGTTAAAGTATGCATCAGCGCCATACTGCGACCTGCCGAGCCAGTTACTGCCGGTCCGGCCAAGATCACTCGGCACCAAAGCGGTTGAGCCGCTGACAATCATAGCACCGTCAAGATAAATCTGCATATTTCCGGAAGTTATGACCGCAGCCACATGGTGCCAGCCGGAAGTCAACGTGGCAGGTGAGTCTATCAAAGATTCCCCGCCTCCTCCGCCTGTTGTTATTGCCAATCGTAGCGGACCTGTCGTCCCGGTTCGCGGACACAGGAATATATAAGTCCCCGTACCGTTGCCGAAATCGAAAATCCGCTGCCATGCCCCGCCGGCATTGGAGAAGTTCACCCAGGTAGTAAAAGTCGCACTTGACATTGAACTGATAACCTCGCCGATTGGCAGCACCGCATAATCATCAGCACCATCGAGTTTCAGCCCACCGCCGTCATAGCCGGTTATCCATGTTGGGCCTCCCATGAGGGTAGCATGGTTGCCGTGGCCGGACCAGTCCAGAGCGGTCTGGCCTTGACCTTCGTCAAACTTCCACCAGCCCATGAGATTAGGATCGCCGATGGGTATGTCAGGAATTGTTTTGAAACTCCAGACATCACCCTTATACGTATTGGTTCCATCGAGCTCGTCAACTCGCCAATAATAGACCTTATCTAACTCGAGTTGTCCGGGTGTGTAGGTCATAAGTCCTTTGGGCACACCCCCGGTCGCGTTGCTTACTGTGTCGAAATCTTCGCCGAAATACACTACATGCATTCTCGCGCCATACCCTGCCGTCCAGGTTAGAGTCGGACTCGTATTTATATACCTGCCATTGTCGGATGGAACAGGGTCATAAGCCTTCATTGGCGGGACTGTAAAGCTCCAGACATTACCCCGCCACGGGCTGTCTGGATGCTGGTCATTGACCTCGTCAACTCGCCAATAGTAGGTTGTGCCATTTACAAGACCTTCCGGAAAGGGATATCCTATAAAGCCGACAATATAGTTCGCCGCGCTCTCATTGCTCCGGAATGCATCCGGGGTACCGGCATCCACATCCTCAAAATTGTCACTGAAGTAAATATCGTGTGATACTGCAAAAGCTCCTGGAGACCAGGTTAAAGATGCCCATAATTCCGGATGGATGGCATCATCTCTGGGGTATGGGCTATGCGCTTTCGGATCCTTATCTGTTCTCCATGTAGCGGCCCCATCAGTTGCGACGGGACCCATACGAAGTCCATATGGCGAGGTGGGGTCGTGGATCAGATAATTGCCGACAAAACCGGCGGTGGATTCAAAGGAGACCGCTTCCGGATCGGCTAAGCCGGGTCGTAACGTCCACGTGGCATCATTGTAGAAAAGATCGGACGTACCCGATTCCAGTCTAACCACCCAGTCTCTATGGCGGAGGTAGTAGCCGGGGAATTCCGCGGATTCAAAGGAGATACCTTCCGGATTCGCAAGGCCCGGCACTATGTAGAACTTACTCGCGTCCGATTGATCACCACCCTCAGTTAGCACGGGTACCGGACCTCCTGTGCCTATGTGCGTGACATAATACCCAGGCATGTCATAGGCCTCCAAGGTAACAAGAGGATTTTCCTGCGCCTGCACTTGCACAAAAATCCCTGTCATACATGTCAACAATAATGTAATGATCATCTTCTTAACCATATCTAAGCCTCCTAATTCAAGTTAATTAAATACTGATGTTACTGTTTCCTGCCGTCTCATTTGGCACTCGGCCATGTTGTGATTCCTTCGCCATTTAACTGAATAGATGGATTCTGTACACATAATAGTCATTCGGCCCTAAACTTAATAAAATAACTTCCAAAACATTCATATCGACCGAGAATTATTACCTGTATAATATAATGTCTCAAGAATAGGGTTTGCCCCCTTCCAAGATAGCCCCAAATCAATAAAATCACCCTCAAGAATGAGGACAAAAGCCTCAAGTTCCGATAATCGACAGATTATCAAATTAGACCTTAAACTGTCAAGATAAAATCACTCAAACAACGGCTATTTCCGACAAAGATCAAGAGGATAAAACTACATTTTCACAAAAAAGAAATCATTTTTAAGATTGTACAAGCTCTAATAAAGACTCATCGGCTGGTATTTTCTGCTGTGCTGACGATAAACCGTTACTCCCTTACAGCCAAGCTGATAGGCCAATTTATAGGCCCTATCTATGTCGGAAATCGTCGCTTTTTCGCTGAAATTGATAGTTTTGCTGACTGCGGCGTCACAATGCTGCTGAAAAGCCGCCTGCATCCTAATATGCCATTGAGGCTTAATATCGTATGCCCCTCTGAAAACTCTGCGCATACCAGCGGGGATACCCGCTATTTTTTGAATACTTCCGGTCCTTACGATCTGTTTTTCAAGCTTTTGGCTGTAAATACCCCGTTTCTTAGCTATTCTTTTGAAAACCGGATCTATTTGCAGCATTTTCGTGTTTTCCAGCACCTGGCGGTAAAAAACCAGCGAATAGACAGGTTCTATGCCGGAAGAGCAATCGGCAATAATGCTTATCGTGCCGGTTGGAGCGATACATGTGACGGATGCGTTACGCATCTCCGGCTTTTTTTTGCTTTTCCAGATACTGCTTTGCCAATTCGGAAATAGCCCGCGCAAGCCAGCAAGCTCGGCACTGGCCTGGTGAGCCTTATCGTTAACGAATTTCATCAACTCGGCCCCGAATTCAATGCCCTTTTTCGAATCGTAAGGAATTCCCAGGGCAAACAGGCAGTCTGCAAAACCCATAATGCCCAAGCCGATTTTGCGATTGCCGTGCGCCAGGCGTACAGTATCTCTAACCGGATAATCGCATACATCGACAATATTATCCAGAAAACGCACGGCCAGTTTGACGGTCTCAGCCAGCGCCTGCCAATCCATTTCAGACGTCGATTCAGATATACCTACGAATTCGGAAACATTAATGCTTCCAAGCGTACAGGCCTCATAGGGTAATAATGGCTGTTCTCCGCAGGGATTAGTAGCTTCTATCTGACCGAGCGAAGGAGTCGGATTGTCACGGTTAATCCGGTCGATGAAAACAACGCCAGGCTCGCCTGTTTTATGCGCGCACTTGACAATCATCTTCCAGATATCGCTTACTGTGTAAAACCTGGAGGCCCCTTTCGAGACCGGTTTGTCTTTGCCGGAAAGCTTATAAAGGTCATTAATCGTGTAGTTCGCTATATCGACTCGGCACGGCAACAAATACTCCCTGCCTGTGCGAGGATTTTTCACGCTGTGCAAACTCTTGCCGGATTTGAGCACTTTCTTCATCCAGCTATCGGTTATCTTGACGGAAATATTAAAATTGGTAAAAGCCTCAAGGTTCTGCTTGGCGTATAAAAATTTCAGGATGTCCGGGTGCTCGACGCTCATCATTCCCATATTGGCCCCACGACGAAAAGCGCCCTGCTGAATCGCGTTCGTAGTCTCGGAAAAGACACGCCAGAAACTGATAGGGCCTGACGTTGTTCCGCCGCTGGAGGCAACGCGGTCACCGGTCGGCCTTAATCTGTCGAAGGAAAATCCCGTGCCGCCACCAGCCTGCTGTATCAGAGCCGTCTGCTTGACCGCTTCAAATATCCCTTCTATGCTGTCCTCGATAGGCAGCACAAAACAGGCACTTAGCATCCCGCGTCGACCTGCGTTCATAAGGGCGGGAGAATTGGGTAAGAATTTCAGGGATACCATCAAATCATAGTATTTTTTGTGCCATTGTTTGATTTCGCTGTTGCTCGCTCCGTACCCGGCTTCCGCCCCGGCTATAAGTGTCGCTACTCTGCTAAAAAGCTGGGCCGGCGTTTCGACACACCTACCCTGTTCATCCCTGATCAAATAGCGGCTCTCCAAGACTTTTCGGGCGTTATCACCGAGTGTTGGATGGTCATAAGAATCAACCATAAAAACTCCGAACCCTGAAAACATCCCATCATTCGCAAGGGCGAGATTCTTCTTTGCGTTCAGAATACCGATCGTCAGTTGTTTCAGCCATTTTGAGCCATCTAAATCGAAAAACACCGCGAATCTTTTCGCTGAATCTAATTCCCAAATGTTGCGTGCTGGTCTTGAAATCCGCCCGCTTTAGATCATCAACAACATGCTTCCGAGGCGATTTGCCGAACAGCGATAATAACCATCCGGCAATCAATCCAAGGAATGAATTTATCTTAGCACAAAAGCGCATAGTCATGACTTTCAAATGGCTAATCACTGTCAGCACGATTTACCATCGCTTTTGCAGTTATCTTTGTACGGCCAGTTTCAGAGAAGACAATAGTTCGCTTCCGGTCCTGCTTATTGTCTCCGATTGGCCGAACAATTGATGCCTGTCCAGAATCTCCGGCTGCTGGCCATAATATCTCTGTATCGCCTCGATTCCCCCTTCGACAGCCCCACTGGTCCTGTAATCGCCGTCCAAAAGCCATGAACTGAATTCGCTATCGTACTCGGCGGGATAAATCAACGCCACGGCAAGTTTCTCATCTCTATACTTAGCTAAGTGCACTTTAGCCCGGCAAGGTGGCGAGCTTTTGACGGCCAGATTTACCAGCCCCTTAAAATCCCGCCGGGCGGTTTCCAATTCACTTGAATAAAAGAACATACCGGCCTCAAGCTGGAATGTCTCGTTCTGCACGCCTTTTATTTCGAGTCGACCATCCGGATAGGCTTTGTATATCTTATAGACCTTGCCGTGCTTGTACTTTTCGCTCTCTAGAAGTTCCGAGACCTCTTCAGCTGTAAAGCCCACACCGGTATGATCGCCGAAATCGAAGATGTAAAGGCCAACATATTTTTCAGGTTTTTCTAATTCTGGCAATTTCATAAAAAGATATTATAATAACAGGCCAGTGTGAATGCACGAATTTTTTTAAGCAGACGCCTTTAATACCTGCTCTAATGTTTCGACCAGCCGGATTGCGTATTTACTGTTTTTTTGATTAAAGATTATTGCTGAAACGTATATATGTCAGGGGTCATTGAAAGAATTTGATGATAAGGAGCCTAAAATGACTAACGGGGCAGCAGCGGCAATCGCGCAGGCTATAAAGGCCTCCGGTGCAATTGTCAGCGTGGAATCGACCGACTTTATGACGATACTCGATAAAGTGGAACGCCCATTGGTGGTCTGTTCAGAGAGCAAGTTTATCTCAACAAAGTATCACTATCTGACTGCGTATAAAGGGCTCATATTCTACACTAAATCGCTCAGTCCTCTGATGCTTAGGCCGAGCGTCGAAACCATCCGGGCAAAAAAAATATGGATCCCGGGGCAATTATAAACGGGTTCTCTACAATACCGGTAGCTAACTCTTGACTTTTAACCGAGCGAATTTTCTTTTGCCTACGCGGATAACGGCTCCTTCTTTCGGAGTGATTTCAGCGTTCGGATCTGTCAGTTTTTCGCCGTCGATACTGGCCGCCGATTGTTTTATCATTCTTTTTGCTTCGCCACCGGTCGAAACGAGTTTACAAGTAAGAAGTAATTGTTTCACTAAAATAGGCTCTGACGACAGAGTAAATTCGGGGATTTCGTCAGGTAGTTGGCCCTGGGCAAATACCTTGTCGAATTCGGCAGCGGCAGCACCCGCGGCTTCATCATCATAAAACTGACCGACAATCGTCTTACCCAGTAGTATTTTCGCCTCTTTCGGGTGTATTTTAGCCGGATCGACAAGGTCTGATATTTTCTCAGCCGGCAGGTCGGTCAGCAGCGTGAAATAATTCTCCATCATTTCATCGGAGATGCTCATTACTTTGCCGAACATATCATTAGGCTCATCGGTGACGCCGATGTAATTGCCCTTGGATTTGCTCATTTTTTCCGCGCCGTCCAATCCAACAAGAATCGGCATGGTAATTACAATCTGCGGTTTTTGACCGTATCCCTTTTGAATATCACGACCGACGAGATTATTGAAGGTCTGGTCTGTGCCGCCAAGTTCGACGTCGCTTTCTATCATAACTGAATCATATCCCTGCATCAGCGGGTAAAGGAATTCATGTGTGTATACATCCACATCGGCCTGCAGGCGTTTTTTGAACGTATCGCGCTGGAGCATCTGGGCAACCGTTTTCTTTGCTGCAATCTGAATCATCTCCATTAAGGTGAGATTCTCGAGCCATTCGCTGTTGTATCTTACCTCGAGTTTATCAGCCGATGTATCGAGAATTTTGCCGGCCTGCTCGAAGTAAGTCTTTGCGTTTTGCTCGATCTGCTCAGGGGAAAGAATGGGTCTGGTGGAGTTTTGACCTGTAGGATCGCCTATTCGTGCCGTATAGTCGCCAATGATAAGAACCGCTTTATGACCCAAGTCCTGGAACTGCCGCATTTTACGCAGTACGACCGTATGGCCGAGATGTATGTCGGGACTGGTAGGATCCAAACCAAGCTTAATTCGTAACTGCTTGCCGGTCTTCGATGCCTCGCTTAGCTTCTGGGCCAGTTCGGCCTCGGTAAAGATTTCGGCCGTGCCGCGTTTTAGTAAATTGATTTTTTCTGCGATTGTCTCTGTCATAAATATGATTCCAATAACACAAATCTAAATTACTACTCTCAGGAGGCATAATTATAAGAGGCAAGTGGAAAAGATGCAAGAATCACTCATTATCTTTGACCCAATTCCTTCGAAATACAGTCACCGCCAAAATATATACTACAAAAGCAGCAATAAAAAATAACATGCATACAGTTTCTATTTGTTGCTTTGTGATGTTCCCTTGTATCATCTTCCACAGCCACATCTTTTTGCCGGGCCAGAATATTTTTACGTCGAAGTGATAAATCCCGTCAATCAAAACATGAAGCCAAACGCCCAGTATGCCTGAGACGATCATTTTTCGTAAACTTGTTCTATAAGGGATGTAGAATACTCTCATTATCCTTTTGAAAAAATGTCGCAGCGGATATGCTGCAATGCCCCAGAGCGCGCCAACCACAGCACCAATCAACAGCGTATGACAATAACGATGTGCCGGCCATCCGAGCCCCAAAAATCCTACCATAAGAACCTCAATATCAACAATGACATTTGCAAGGACAAACACCGGTAGATCAATCCATTTTCCGAAAACCAATCCTAAAAATCCACTGGGTCCAAAATGGTAAGGAGTAAAAGGCATACAAATCTTTCGTTACTGAAAAATGATTATGCTCTGGTCAGACACAGATCTTTTTCAAGATAATTTTGGACATAATCCCTTATCGCCTCTTCGAGCAGTATTATCGATTTAATGTAGTCGGCCCTGCGAAGTTTGGATAGGTCGGCCTGAGTGAAGCATTGATATTGATCTCGAATTGAGGTAGGCATTTCAATATATTCGATGTCCGGCTTTCTTCCAATAGCCACAAAAACAGCAGTGATTAAATCATTCCATGTGCGGGTCTCACCGGTGCCGATATTAAAAATTCCATAGATATAAGCTCCCCCGGTGACTATGATCATCGTGAGGCTTCCTTATTTTATACAATCAAAGTTTCCTCAAGCTTAATTTGCAGTAACGAATGTGTCAAATGTATATACTGATTGAGCGCACAAAAAAAGCCACCCTTAAAACTGGTGGCATCAAAAATAACTCAAAAACCCAACGATTCATCAGCATAAAGCAATATAACTTGCGATTGCCAGAATCAAAATCCTCCTTTTGTTAAAAACAAATGGAAGCCAAGTTTCGTAATAAAACTTCTTCATTAAGCATCCCAAGAAAAATACGTTCAACTCTTTATTCTCTTACGATGATACTATGATAATCCAAATGGGAAATAAAATCAAGAAAAATCACATCCACAAAGACATATGTGTTTATATATAAAGCATTTGCGCTCTTTAAATAATACATTTTTTTGGGTTTTTTTATCCACTATATAACAAAAAAAATCACATTTCCACCATCATACATGTATCTGTCTTAATTAGTCAGTCAAGACCGATAAGAAGGACAATATCAAATATAATGATATTGATATTTTGGATTACAGACACTTGACCTTGAAACAAAGGCGGATTATACTGCCCGGCCCTTTTCAGGTTATAAAGTATTTGACGAAATGTATTGTTGACAAAGCAAATCATATCGGATTATAATGTTTTGATTGAGTTATTAGGAGATTGAAATGATTGAACATACACAATATATATTAGCCATCTTCGGGACATTTAGCCATTGGGAATTGCTTGTTGTCCTTATTATTGCGCTGCTGATATTCGGCAGACGCCTACCCGACATTGCACGCAGCATGGGAAAGAGTCTGACCGAATTCAAGAAGGGCATTAACGAAGCCAAGGAGACCAAGGACGAATTCGTTAATGACGTCAAGGAAATCGGTGACGATGTGGCAAAGGAAACCAGAAAAGCCGCCGGTTTGGACGAAACCGAAGATTCGATGAGCTAATTCCCCTATGGCCGCATACTTCTGCGGTCCTGCCTTGTCTGAAAATGGGCAAAAAGAAAAAGAAGAAGAAAAAAAAGTCGCTCGATCCTCTTGACACCACAATGAGCCTGGGTGATCATCTTGAAGAGTTGCGCATTAGGTTAATCCTGGCCATACTTGGGCTTGTCGTTGGGACCATAATATGCCTGTTCTTCGGCCGACGAATAATCACTTTTATCGAAAGCCCTTACAACAGAATTATGGATGGGTACGCCGAAGAGAAGGTCCAGGAATTCCAGGCACCATGGACGTATCTCTCAGACACATTTTTCAGTAACATGCTTCAAGCAATCGAATCCGATCCGAACGCTCCGAAGATAGATCCGAACATCGTGACATTCTCACAAAAAATCTACAACGATACCGTCTCAGCAATTATTGATGATCCAAATTATGTCACAGGTGTGACTGACTTACACTCTTATGCGTCGGACAGACTGATTGTACTAGCCCCGGCTGATCCGTTTATAGGATTCATGAAAATATCACTAATCTCCGGGTTAATTGTGTCGTCACCCTGGGTCTTCTATCAGTTGTGGATGTTTGTAGCTGCCGGTCTATACGAGAATGAGAGGCGATATGTCCGCATCGCGGTGCCCTTCTCTACAGCTCTGTTCGTTATAGGCGCATTGTTCTTTCTTTTCGTGGTCGCTCCATTATCCCTAAAGTTCTTCCTCGGCTTTGGTCACTTCATTGGTGTTTCGCCCAACTGGACCTTCCAGAAATATATTTCATTCGTGACGATGCTGATGCTCGTCTTCGGACTCGGATTTCAGACACCTATAGCTATTTTCGTTTTGAACAGAACCGGGCTCGTTTCTATCGAGAATCTCAAGAAATCGAGGAAATATGTAATTATCGCCATGTTTGCGATAGCCGCAATAGCAACTCCACCGGATGTCATTTCCCAGATAACCCTGGCAATACCACTCTATGCCCTGTTTGAATTAGGCATACTGTTAAGCTGGCTTGCAGAGCGCAAGAAGAAATTGGAAGAGGCGGCCAAATAATTCTGCTCCGCTTCCAACCGCAGCACTTATTCAATAATACGTTTTACCTGGTAATAGTAGGTCGCATAACGGCCATCGATCTCGAAGGTATTACCGGTACGTTCAACTTGCTTAGCCATCGGCACGCCATAAACATCGACAACATTCACCGACATCAGTGGAGCACCTTTAAACGTGAGAGTTGCCTGTACCGGCTCAAGAAGTAAGGGAGGTCCGCCTGTTTCGATCAGTTTTGTGCCGTCTTCGTTATAAACTGTGCCGTATTGTTTGTCCTGCGCCATAGCGGTAATGAGAACGTGCGATGACTTAATTAAAGGCTTGTCATCCAGGGGTGTGAACAGCAAGCTTACAAAAGGTGTTTGGCCAATCCGAACGGTCACACCGGGCAGATCAAATATAAGCCCTCCGGCAAAACCTATGACACCCTGCGTCTTCTCGGAATGGACGGTGGCGACTTTTTTGCCGTAATCCCAGGTGAGCTGGCCGGTGCTGCTTCGAACGGTCTTTGCCTGCCGATCCCAATATGCCGACAATTCACCGAGATAAGAGGGTTCAAGGTTGTCCTCGATTTTAAGTGTCACCCGCCCTATGGCCAGAGCCTCGACAGGTGTATCGCCGTGTGCTAGTAATTCATTCTCATCGTAACCAGTTGGACCAAATTCCTGATGTAGCTTATCAATACCGGCGAATATATCGCCGGTTGACAGACGGCGTGCTGAGATAATATCACCTTCTTCAAAGTGGTTGTTATAGATGGCGAAGGCCAAAGCTGGGAACTGGCCGATGTAGTGGGGAGTGCAGGTAACGTATGACCTCATGCCGGGCCAGCCGTTACCCATGAACGCGCGGGAAGCTGCGAAATGGTAGGATGCGTCCCAGCCATGAAGCCCCATGCCGTAAAAGGCGAACAACGGAGCAATTTCGGCCTTCCACTGGTTGGGCGGCTTCTGCGTCCATTCGGTCATGATGAACGGTTTGTCCTCAACCTGCCAGAAACCGCTTGAGAGGATTCCCCGGCCGGCCTTATTCAGATGGGTGTCGTTGCTAACCGAGCCTGCTGTGATATTGTGGCCGCCAGCTCCACCACCGAAATAATTGTGGCGGTCGATTGCGTCCATTGCATCATCTGTCCACAGGTTAGCCGCCAATGCCCCCGGCCCGCCCGCCTTCCAGGCGGTGGTCACTGTTACCGCTTTGTAACCCAGATCTCGCAGGCGCTGCTGTCGACGACTGTAGAAATCACGCTGTAGCTCGGCTAAGAAGCGAATGAAATCACCCATCCGCTTTTTCTCGTTTTCTTTGTTGAATCGCGGCCCACCGCCTTCCATCTCCCATGCGCCGTACATTTTCATTTTCGGATTATTGACCGAATCATTAGATTTTGTGCCGGTGCCCCAAGCAACCTTCAGACTCCCGTCATTACTGTAGCAACCCTTCACCCAGTTCATCCACATTTCGCCGAGTATCGCCGCGTGACGGTCAAGATTGCCGTTGCTGTACTCGGCCAGGTCGTTCAACGGCGCATGCCAGAAAATGCTGTCTTCATTATGCACTTCGACAATCGCCAGCGCCGGATCATCTTTGTAAGCAAGCCCTGTATATGGATTGACGTGTTCAAGAAGCGTACTTTCCCATCGCCATTGGGCATCCTGAAGCTGCTGCATCATAGTCACTACACCCGATGTACTTTTTCCAGCTCCTCTATCCGGCAGCTCATTATAAAGGTCCTGCGGATAACCATCATCTGGCGTAATTACATGCGGGTAGAACATCGACCATGTCATATAGATGCCGTTCTCCTTAAGAATGGAGAACCATCGATCCCACCTGTCGAGTTTTACGGGATCGAATTTTCGGCTGCGCCCGCCCGATTGCAGCAGGCCCAGCACGCTCTGCACCGGGTGCTGGCGCACCATGTTGATACCGTGCTTGGCATAGAACCGGGCCTGACGATGCTGTGACTCGACAGTATCAGTCATCCCGGCATCAACTCCCCAGAACTTTACCTCAGTGCCATCCTGGAAAACAAAATCCCTGCCGCTCCGTTTTAGAAAACCGTGCTGTCCTGCAGGTTTTTCGACTAGATGGCTCATATCGATAATCGAATCCGGAGAATACTGGTCCGGCCCGGCCATCAGCATGAACCAGTCATTCGGCCCGGGAGCAGGCGGATTCGGATCAGGCCGAACAACGCCGGTCGGCGCCCAGGGGAAATTCGTAAAAGCAATCGCATCGATGCCACCATGACCTTCTTTGTCCTCCCCGTCACGGTCTGAGATGCGAACCTTCAGCGTGTGCGTACCCGGCACCAAATCGACCGAACCTCCAAAGGTCCACGCAACAAAGCGTATATCTACGCCGGGATCGACCAGGTCAAGCTCATTGGTGACATAAGACAGGTCGATAGCCCGCCATGGCCCGTCGTCGATGCTGTAACTGTAATCGGCCCCACCGTTACTGTTGCGGAATGGATTGAGCCGAATCCACCACGAATAGTTCCCCCCTTCAGCCACAGTAAAGTTGTACGTCGCCGTGCCGGAATCGGGGCGATCATTGCTCGTATAGTGCGAATGCCAATCGCCGTTAGAAACACCCGGCTCGCCCGGTGATAAAAGGTCCTTCGAAATATTATCATTATGGTACCACGAACCTGCGCCATAGGTTTCAACGAAAGTAGATGAATTATAATCCTCTCCTTCGATCCAGATTGCCTCATTCGCTTGGGCAATCATCGAAAAACAAACTGCAAATAAACAGATAAGTCCGGCAGAATGTCTTAAACTTTGTCTCATTTTCTTTTCCTTCTAAAGAAATCGTAAGAATACCCAATCCTTCCTTTCACATCCCTATTTGAATCCCGCCACATACAATAAACTACCAAAAATAAGGAAAAAAGTCAATACTTGTCTTACTGCAAATTGTCAAGATGCCGAAGATGTGCTATGATACGAAAGATTTGAAAAATTAATATTTTTAGACTTAGGAAGATCATAAAATGGAATTATTAAGAGAAGATCAAGTTCGGTCAGTTTGTCCAATGACAGGTCAACCACTTAAGCATCAACGAAAACACCGCTGGATTAAGTGGATATTTCCAATCGGCGGACTATTGGCTCTGCTGTGGTTTTTGCTACGCGTTATACCAAAACCTTCACGTGCAACGTACCCGTGCCAGCGTGTCGCCTTTCCGCTGGCATCTGTCTTTGCTATCTGGCTTGCTGGTGCAATAGGTTCAGTTATAACATTCCGCAAAGCAAAACGCTGCCTGACACAGTCACGATATGTGTTGTGCGCCATGCTCATTGCCGTGAGCGTCGGCTCTTTATGGTTCGCTCAAAGCATCACAGCGGAAAAAGCCGTTTTCGCCGACGAGCCGACCTCAAATTCTCCTGTTGGCACAGCGAAAGGGATTCATCCGGGACGTGTCGTCTGGGTCCACGATCCCGATGCTACCGACTGGGCCGGCCCCGGGGACGGACACTGGTGGCAAAGCGACCACACGGATCAGGCAGTAGTGGACCGGATGATGAGCCGGGCGATCAGGGAACTGACCGGCGAGCAAACCGACGCTGCGGCATGGAACAGGCTTTTTGAGTATTTCAATCAAACGCATAACAAGGGAAATTCCGGGTATAAAAAAGGAGTAAAGATTGTCGTCAAGGTCAATTATGTCGGCTGTATCCAGACCTGGAGCAGAAATCCTGTCGTAAAGATCGACGATTACAATCTTAGAAACGCAGACTATATGAATACCTCGCCGCAAATGATTATCGCCCTGCTACGCCAACTCGTCAACGAAGCCGGCGTTAACGAATCGGACATCACCGTCGGCGACACTCTCTGTTACTTCCCGAACGAGTTCTACAACATGTGCCATGAGGAATTTCCCGATGTTCGGTATCTGGAGCTACTCGGCAAATTCGGCCGGACCGCCGCAAAATTGTCAACCGTCCCGTTCTACTGGAGCACACCGGACGCCGAAGACAAGAAACAAGACTTTGCGCCCGTTTCTTATGTCGAGGCGACATACATTATAAATCTGGCGAATCTAAAAAGTCACAACGACATGGCAGGCATCACGCTGTGCGCGAAGAACCACTATGGTTCGTTAGTCAGAAAGCCAGCTCGCCAGAGCGAATACTACGACATGCACAAAGACCTTCCATACAACACTCCCGGCATGGGTCACTACAGACCGCTGGTCGATCTTATGGGACATAGGGACATAGGCGGCAAGACTCTGCTCTATTTGATTGATGGACTATACGCCGGACAGCACGCAAAGGAAAGGGCTCCGAGAAAATGGAACAGCTCGCCCTTTAACGGCGACTGGAGTTCGAGTCTGCTGGTCTCGCAAGACCCAGTTGCAATCGATGCGGTCGGCTATGATTTTCTTTGGAACGAATGGGACGACGGTTCTCACCGGTCCGGCGCGAATGATTATCTCATCGAGGCGGCACTGGCTGATAAGCCACCTTCAGGAACATTCTATGATCCCGACCACGAAGGAAATGTAGCTCGTTTAGGCAGCCTTGGCGTTTACGAGCACTGGAATAATCCAACCGATAAGCAGTATTCCCGAAATCTGGGAACAGGTAACGGCATCGAACTTGTTAAACTAACAAATGCTATTGAAAGCACTGTCAGCCTTCTGGTTTCCAGCGACAGCAAATAATTGATTAGCGACTAACTGAAACGACACCGGCCGAGTAAGCAGGAATTGTAAAGCTAACTGAATCTCCATCGCTTTCAACTTCGACCTGTACAGGGTGTATTCGATTTGGCTCATCCAGCGTACTTCGCGCATTTAACGATTCAGCAGTAACCAGTTGCATTCCGGCAGAAGCAATTGGCTGCGTGCCTTTGACTATTAACTCTACCTGAATCAACTCGGCGCCGGGATTAACCACCTTATAATATAGCTTTGTCCCGTCTTTCGATTTTGTCGCTACACCATTGAGCGGGCCCGAATCTCCTCTGACTTCAATACGATAAGGAGCATAATGTTCACGCCATAATTTCATGACCACATAATTCGGAGCGGCAAACCAGGTGCGATTGTCGAAGTTGATAAAAGCATTGTCCCAAGCGCTGGCCGAGGTATGACGAAGGAAAAGTGCCGGACCGGCCATCGTTAGAATATCGGAGCATCGCTCGAAGGCGTTTAGTAGTCCGCCACAATACAGGCCTGTGCGCCAGTCAGTGCTTTGAGCGTTCCACTCCGAGACGTAAATTTTCAACGCCGGATTATCTGAAGATTTGATAATCTCGCCGAGCTCCCGGAAGAATTCCTCGTAATTGCGCGGCCCTTCGGCAAACCGGTCGGGATTCTCATAATGATGTATGCTGATATAGTCCAACACAGTGGCACATTTTTCTATCACAGTGCGATTGTACGGCATCCCATTGGGATTACTCCTTGCCATTCCGCCGCTGCCGCAGGCGAGCAGCTTGATGGACGGATCGGCCTTCTTCATAAGAGGAGCAAGTCTGAGGACTTCATCAGCGTATCGCCTCGCCGGAGTGTGCCACGTCTCATTGTCAATTTCCCAGAATTTTACATTGTACGGCTCACGACTGCCGTTTGCAGCGCGGACATTGCCCCATGTCGAGTCGGCCGGGCCATTGCAATATTCGATCCAGTCGAGAATGTCCTGTGTGTAGTCATGTGTTTCGGCGTCGTTGTTCCAGCTTCTTGAGCCGATGTTGACGACGATTAACGGCTCTGCTCCGACGGCACGGCACATTCTTACAAATTCATCCGTGCCGAAGCTATAGACGTCGAGGTCGTCCCAGATTTCTCGTGGGTGAGGCAGGCGCTTATGCTGCGGGCCGATGCCGGTCTTCCACTGATAGGACGATGCGAAACAACCGCCGGGCCATCGTATAACGGGCGGCTTAAGCTCCGCCACGGCCATGAGCAGGTCCGGCCGAAAACCGCCCTTTTCTTTCCATGTAACAGGCATAAGACTGACCTGGTCGATCCAGACTTCGCTTTTAGTCTTTGAACCAATTCTGAGCGAGGCATTGTCACTTGACCAAGTCGGCTTGAGTGTGAAATTGTGCTGCCGCCATTCCGGCGACGGTTGACCGATTGCTGTTTCAACCTGTCGCCCATTATCACCGAGGAGGCGAACGAACATTCCATCGGGCGCTTCGCCCTTTAGCCATACGGATCCTTTATAAGTTTCGCCGACACGAATACAAAGATTTTCCTGCTGCAAGCCGCCTCCTTCGCTGCCGGTTATAATCTTCTGACAGGTCCGACTGTTCAGCGGGTCCGTTCGGTCGAGGTATGCCTCGGTGTGACTGTAAGCCTGCCAGAAGCTCGCCGTATTCTGGTTTGTCAGATTATCAGGGATACCTTCATATAGAATATCTCCGTCGAGCGACTTGACTTTGATGTTTCTAAATACGGCCTCGGTGGCCCATGTGCCGATGCCGACACATCCGGCAAGGTGGGCGTTCTGTCCATCTGTGAATTCGATTACTTTGTCATCGTTGAGCCAGATATTTAATTTCGGGCCTTCACAGCAGACTCGAATCTTGTTCCACTTGTCCTGCTCGATTCTCCCCGGCACTGATGGGCCAACAATACCCCAGCGACCACGGCCTTTGTTGCCCCGCTCGATTGCATGCGTGACATTACCCCATCCGCCGAGATTACACCAGTAAAAATCTTCTTCATTCCTGACCCTGAACAGAATCAGGAATCCCTCCTGACCACCGGTTTTTTGAGCTTCGAGTGTATATTCGTAATCCTGCCAGTTCGGATCACCGAAAGTCAGACGAACGTTTGTGCCCATACTCTCCTGGGCGATTGTTTCACCGCGGACCATCCATTGACCGAGCCTATTTTGCTCGAAGCTTCGGTTCCAGATCAGCTCGCCCCAAATACCGCCGTTGACGGAATGGTAGATATGTTCGAGAAAATGCCCGTATATTTTATTGTCAATCTCAGAGACAACCTCGTTCGGATTAACGATCAGCGTGACATTTTGTGCCGGAGATAGAACTGTTAATATACTGATCAATATCAGTGCCGAAAGAAATGCCCTTTTCATATTATCTCCTTAATCGAATTGTATGAATACTAATCGAGGATAACTTCATCCTGGTAAGCCGGAACCATTACATCCCAGCCGGTTTTTTCTCGTAGGTAATCTCCGAACCCGTTTGCACTTTCAGATTCGCCGTGGACGACAAATATCTTTCGGGGCGGATTTTTCAACTCGCTTAACCATTCGAAAAGCTCTTCTTTATCAGCGTGTGCCGAGAAACCGTTTATCCTTGCGATCCTCGCATTGACCGGATATTGTTGGCCGAGAATTCGAACTTCTTTCTCGCCATCCACTATTCTTCTGCCGAGCGTGCCAACGGACTGATAGCCGACAAACATAATCGTATTTTCTGGTTTGGTAATATTATTGACCAAATGGTGTTTGATTCTACCGCCCGTACACATACCCGAACCGGCGATAATCATAACTGAGTCCTTTAGATTATTAATGGCCCTTGACTCATCGCTTGTCCCGGCCATTTTCAATTCGGGAAAATCGAACGGTGATTTATTGCGTCTGACAAACTCGGTCATCTCTGCATCATACAGCTCTCGGTGTTTCTTAAAAACCTTTGTAATGCGCGAAGCCATCGGGCTATCCAGAAAAACCGGCAATTTCGGTATCGCATTTTCAAGCCGCAACTCATTGATATAATATAAAAGTTCCTGCGACCGCTCGAGCGCAAAGCTTGGTACAACAATATTGCCTCCGGCCTTTATTGTCGAATTAATGACCTCGGCTATCAGTTTCTTTGTATCTTCAGGCCCCCGATGAACTCGGTCTCCATACGTTGATTCGACCAGAACGTAGTCGGCCTGTTTGACAATAGAGGGATCTTGCACAATCGGCCTGTCCGGCCTGCCGATGTCACCTGAGAATATGACTGTTCTGTCCTGCCCGTTCAGGCTGACCTTAATCCTGATAATAGAGGAACCGAGAACGTGCCCCGCATCACAAAAAGTCGCCTCAACACCGGGGCCAATCTCGATAGGTTGCTTATATTTTACAGGGGAGAATTGAGGAAAACAGGCCTCGGCATCGGCAGTCGTATAAAGCGGTTCGACCGGACGGGGACCTTTTCGTTTTTCCTTTTTATGCCTTTTACGCTTGTACTCAGCATCCTCTTCCTGCAAGTGGGCCGAATCCAGCAATATGATTTGCGCTATTTCAGAGGTAGCAGCAGTACAATATATCCTGCCTTTGAAGCCCTCTTTAACGAGCTTCGGCAATAAACCGCAATGGTCCAGATGTGCGTGAGTTAAAAGAACGGCATCCAGACTCTCAGGTGGGCAGGTAAACGGTTCCCAGTTTCTTTCCCGAAACTGCCGCTCCTGATAAAGTCCGCAATCTACAAGAACCTTCGTGCTGTTAGCTTCCAGAAGATGCCGGGATCCGGTGACGTTTTGAGCGGCACCAAGGAATTTCAGTTTTATTTTCATAGCCTACCTCATTAAATAAACAACGATTCCAATAATCGATTGTACAAAGATGTCCCCTCTAAGTCAAGGAAAGAAACTACGTTACGGTTAATTGAGAGTCCCCGCTGATTAGAAATTCCGGAACGGCCCACGAGGCTCAGCCTCAGCCATGCGTTTCTTCAAGGCGGTAAAACGTGACTTGACCATGCTCAACACTTCAGGCTTATCTTTTGATAAATCGTGCTGCTCACTGATATCCGAGGACAGATCGAACAATCCCGAGCCGCTCGAGGATTCAACCCATTTGTAATTTCCGACACGAGCAGCCTTGTCGCCCCGGCGTTGCCAGAACATCTCTTTACGGGTTGATCTTTGTTTGCCTGCCAGTACTGGAGCCATATCGAAGCCGTCGAGTTTCACGCCTTTGGGTGGTTGAATACCTGCTGCATTACAGAGCATGGGAAAAATATCCATAGAATTAAGAAATTCATTGCATACCGAACCTGCAGTAATGACACTCGGCCATCGAACGATACAGGGCACCCGAAGGCCTCCCTCGAACATTCTGCTTTTACCGCCTCGTAGGGGGCTGTTGTCAGCCGCTCCACCGCCGCCGTTGTCGGAAAAGAAAATGACAATCGTTTTTTTCTCAAGACCGTGCCTTTCCAACATATCCATCATTTGGCCTATTGCTTCGTCCATATAGGTGACAGCAGCCATATATCGCATTCGTTTTGCCCTGCGGGTATTTGCTTCTTTCGGATCGTATTGTCCGTAGTGACCACATATGTACTCAAGCGGTGCCTGAACGCCGGGACGTGGCCTTTCGAGATTCGACGCCCCGTGCGGAGCATTGAATGGTACGTAGCAAAAGAAAGGACTGTATTTGTGCTTTTCGACGAATTTCAGCGCCTCTCGCCGGAAAAGGTCCGTCGCGTATATCCCCTTGTCCTCCGTTGTCGGTTCATTGCCCCGATGCATGGATGGAACTCCGTAGCGCTCATGAGTCCAGTAATCTATGCCGGTATTGGTAAATCCGTAGAACTCATCGAAACCTCGCTGGAGCGGAAGAAAACGGTGCAACTGTCCCAGGTCCCACTTACCGAATATCCCACTGACATAGCCAGCTTTTTTGAGTACTCTTGGTATAAGCACTTCGCGTGTATCCATTCCGCCAACCATTTCCCACGATATGGCATATTCTTCTTTAGGATAGAGATAGTCGTGATCGACAAGGTCGTTACGGAACATATCATATGTGCCGTTTCGCTGGGGATAGCGACCGGTCAGCAGGCTACCCCGCGACGGCGTGCAGGCCGGCCAGGTAACGTAGAAACTGGTTAAGCGAGTTCCGCCAGCGGCAAGACGGTCGAGATTAGGAGTTTTTATCTCTGTGCCGCCGTAACAGCCTAAATCATTATAGCCCTGGTCATCAGATACAATCAGGACAATATTAGGTGGTCGTTTACCTGCAAGTCGTTTGGTAATGCCCGAGCATCCCGGCAGAGACATAAGCATTGCTCCAAGACCGGTGGCTTTCAGAAATATGCGTCGATTCATTATGTAACCCATCCTTAAATAATTTTTTTGCTCTGTCAATAGTATCTCTACAGAACAATGCATTCAAGCACTTTTATAAAGCAACAGACCATAAACTCAAATCCGCCACCTTTATGTTAAGACGCTGTTTTCGGGCTATTTTAATTGACTCAGCAACTACTTGTTGGTAAAATAGATAAAGATTTGGTTTAGGGGTTGATAAACGCCCTTATAGTCGATGACCGTGACTTTGGGGCCGAAAAATTATTGATAAAGCCGCGGTTATCGGTCTATAGCAGCGGCGAAGATGGAGACAGAACATAGTCGTGCTTGAGAAAGTTTCTTTCTTACCATTGATTCTGTTTATATTTCTGGCTGTTTCTGCCTTGCCGGGGGAAACCCTCGCCAATACTACACTGGTAATAAACGAGCTGATGGCTGATAACACCGGCTCAGTACGTGACCAAGATGGTGATGACGACGACTGGATTGAAATTTATAACTACGGCGATTCGGCAGTGAACATAGGTGGAATGTATCTTACGGATAATCAATCTGCTGTCGCAGGGTGGCGCGTGCCCCATGATAATTCCACTGTGACTACTATACCCCCTAAAGGTTTTCTGCTTATCTGGGCCGATGATGAAACGAATGAGGGGACACTTCACGCCGGTTTCAAACTTGGCTCCGACGGCGAGAATATCCGCTTATTTGCTATCGACGGCAAAACCTTGATCGATGAGGTTACTTTTGGCCCGCAGGCCGAAGACCGCTCCTTAGGCCGCCTGCCCGATGGCAGCGATAACTGGCAGATTCTTGCCGCACCCACACCGGGCAAGTTCAATTCCACAGCACCCATTTCAGTTGTGATTAACGAGATTATGTACCATCCATATCATCCAAGTCCCGGATCTGAGGATATCAAACAGGAATATATCGAGCTTTTCAACCGCGGGTCCGAGCCTGTCAGCCTTTCGGGCTGGCGGATTAGCAACGGCGTTGACTTTGTATTCCCCGATGTGATGCTCGGTGCCGGAGAATATCTTGCTGTGGCTGCCGATATTGATACTTTTAAAGCTATATATCCGTCAGTTACTAATGTCGTCGGCGGCTGGTCGGGCCGGTTGAGCAATAAAGGCGAATCGATTGAGATTCTTGATGATAAAGGTGTTCAGATTGACAGCGTTCGTTATGCCGACGAAGGTAACTGGGCAATGCGCGAGCTTGGGCCGGAAGATTACAATCATCGCGGATGGATATGGTCGAACCAGCACGATGGGGGCGGCAGCTCTCTGGAACTGATTAATGCCGGGATGCCGAACGAGCACGGACAGAACTGGTCTGCCAGCATTGTCGGTGGAACACCCGGAGCGGTCAATTCGGTAGCGGATGACGATATAGCACCGCTTATCCTTGATGCAATACACTGGCCGGTCATCCCCGGTTCAAATGATACTGTAACTGTATCGGCCCAAATTCTGGATGAATTGATGACCGGCATTACAGTAACTCTATTTTATCGCGAGGACGGCCGGACCGACTTTAACACTTCAATAATGTCCGATGATGGCCAGCATGGTGACGGCGATGCGGACGATGGTCTTTACGCGGCACGAATTCCTACAAAAGCCGACGGCACAATAATGGAATTCTACATAAAAGCAACCGATGTCGACACCAATTCACGTACATGGCCCCCGCCCAGCGTGGTCGATGGAACACCTCAGCAGGTAACAAATGCGCTATACCAGGTGAATGATTCAGCCGGTACATACAAAGGATGGGTCCCCGGCAGCCAGCCGGTTTATTATATGATAATGACCGCCAAAGAGCTGGCAGAGCTTGAGGATATCGGGGATGGAAATTACAGCGGTAATCTATTCGCCGCAGAGCCGATGAGCAACGCCCAGATGAACGCCACATTCATCAGCGTTGACGGCGTATATACGGACATCCGTTATAACGTTGGCGTTCGCAACCGGGGCAATCGCAAGAGGGCCGATCCTCCGATGTGCTATCACATAAATTTCCCAAGCGACCATAAATGGAAGGATGTGACCGCACTGAATCTCAACACCAAATACCCGCACCTTGAGCTAATGGGCAGCATGCTGTTCCAAATGGCAGGCTTGCCCGCCGCTGATGTTCGCATTGTGCAGGTCCGAGTCAACGGGCAAAATCTCGCAGCAAATGACTACAACAAGACATACGGCTCATATTCCGCCATAGAGGTTCTTGACAGCGACTGGGCCAAAAATCATTTCCCGGATGACGATGCCGGCAACCTATATCGCTGCACCTACTACGAAGACGGCTCGCACCCACGGACTTTAGCCGACCTCGATTACAAAGAAAAAGCCGGCCAAACTCCGAATCCCGATGATTACCGGGACAATTATATTAAAAAAACAAACACCGCCCAAGACGACTGGTCGGATTTATTCAACCTGATTGATAAATTGAACAACGATAATATTTCAGACGACAGTTTTGTCGCCGAGGTCAGCCAGGTTATCAATCTTGAGAAGTGGATGCGATTCCTTGCTGTCGATGCCCTTATAGGAAATCGGGAAGGCGGTCTTACTTCCGGGTCCGGCGACGATTACGCTATGTATCGCGGCGTAAAAGACCCGCGGTTCTGGCTAATCGGGCACGATCTCGATACGCTGCTTGGACAGGGTGACCACGATTACCAGCCCCGGTGGGACATCTTCAATTATTCGGATGTGGACGGCCTTGAGAGGCTGCTCGGTCACCCGGATGTTATCCGGCTTTATTACTGCCAGTACAAAGACCTTGCTGAGACGGTCTTTGCGCCTGAGAATATTTTTCCGCTGATAGACCGGCTTCTGGGCGACTGGGTGCCGAGTTCGGAGATTGAGGGCCAGCGGAAAATAAAGCAGTTTATAATCGACCGCAGAAACAGCATTCTTTACGGGGGCTATCCCGACAGCGACGACGAGCCACAGATTCCACAGCAATTTTCCATTAACAGCAATTTGCCATTGGCCTATGGATTTTATAACACGAATATACCGGTCACTAATCTTTCCGGTACTTTCAATGCAATTACAACACGATCTATTGCCGTCAATGGCCTTTTAGTTGACGAATCCGACTTCTCCCAGAAGAACGGCACATGGTCCATCCGGGACATATTCCTCAATCCCGGCATAAATCGAATTACTGTCCAGGCCTTCGACGGTCCTTACGGCACTTCCAATCAGGTCGAACAGGGATATATTGACGTCCAGTACGATACCGGCTCGACCAATAATTTTCCCAATAACAGGGGCAACACCCCTCGGGTCCCTCCACAAACGGAGATTATCATTCCCAACCTTATCGTTCGCGACAGTTATCTGCCCGGCGTACCGGCCCTCGTGCGAGTCGAGCTTTTGAACCAGGACGGCACAATCAATCGTGACCTATGGGACGCGGAGGCAAGACTTTCTGTTCTCGATAATCCGAATATCAGCCTGTCCACCGACCGCGTCACAATGTATAACGGCCTCGGCAGCACACTGGTCAGCTTTAACGGCAGCGGGAATCTCACTCTGAACGTCGAAGTAAACGGTATGAATATAAGCAAGGTCCTAGCCGACTTAAGCAGCGAACCGATTCAGATAGTATCAGGTGAACTCGTCGAATCTCAAACATGGAGCGGTATTTATCATATAACCGGCGGTGACTTCACTATACCCCAAGGCGTTATGCTGACACTCGATCCCGGGACGCTCGTGCTAATCGACGGTGTATCTTCAGGCAGCGACGGCACAGACATCGACGTGGCCGGATCCATCCAGTCGCTCGGCACGACCGACTCACCAGTCACTATTACGGCATATTCTCCCGGAAGAAACTGGGGCGAACTGCACCACGTCGATGCGGCGCCATCAACCTTCCTCTACACGAACATAACACAGGCCGGATACTCACCGAGAGTCGGTCACTCGAATTCCGGCCCCACTATCCGGGCATCAGGCTCGACGTTCGTCTTCGAACATTGCTCGCTGACCGACAACGCAGGCAAAATCGGGCATATAACATCCGGCTGCGATTTGACATTCCGCAACTGCCTCTTTACCCGTTCCGTTATGGGGCCGGAAATCTCCGGTACGGCACTGCTTTTCGAGAACAGCTGGATAACGGACATGCACGCCAACGACGACGCCGACGGCATTTACATCCACGGCCAGCAATCAGGCCAGCAGTGCACATTAACTAACGGGGTGGCGGCCAACATGGACGATGACGGCATCGATACACTCGGCTCCGAAGTAACGATCCAGGATTTCATCGTCCGCGACTGCAAGGACAAGGGCATCAGCATTTACGGCGGCCAGGTGGACATCAATTATTGCCTTATTGTCGAGAATAACCAGGCACCGGAAGACCCGACAATCGCTTCTATTGCGACAAAGACTGTCGAAGGCGCCACCGCAATTGTCAATATCGACCACACAACGATAGTGTCCACTAAAGCAGCCGGACACCATGACGTTGGTATTCAGTCCCACAACAAGTATGGAGTCACAAGTGGTACAATTATCTACAACGTGACCAACTCGATAATCGACGCCACTGACCCGGTCGATGTACAGAGTCCGTACATCGAGTCAGATATTCATATCAGCTACTCCGACATATTCGGTGAAACGTGGCCCGGCGCCGGCAACCTAAATGCCAGCCCGATGTTTGTTGACCAAGCCAATCACGACTACAGGCTTTCCGAAACGTCACCATGCATTAACTCGGGCGATCCTGCTGCTGATCCAGACCCTGATTTAACTGTCACCGACCAGGGTTACACATGGTTCGAGAGAGCACAGATTGACCTGCCCGAAGGCTCACTCGGGGAAAACACCGTCTGGACACCGCAGGAAGGCCTCTACCGCATAACCGGCGAGCTGACTATACCGCCGGGCATCAGTTTGACAATCCTGCCCGGCACAACAGTATTTTTCGATCCGGATGCAAAGATGAGTATAAGGGGTCGTCTTATCGCCGAGGGCAATGAGTACGAACTTATCCGATTCACTCGTACACCCGAAGCAGGAGGTACGTGGGACGGTATTCAATTCATCGACACGATGCAGGATAACCATATCAGTTATGCCGTGATCGAATACGGCCGGACGAGTAACGGCATGGTTGGTCTGGAAAATTCCAATCTCATACTCGACCATGTTACGCTGGATAACACGACTCTCCAACGCATCATCACAAAGAATTCATCGCTGATTGTGCGCAACTCGATCTTCACCGACACTTGTGCCGACGGACAGACACCTACGGACAACCGCACCGAGCATATCTGGGGTAGCGGTATACATGACAACGGCCATCTCATTATCGAGAATAACGTCTTCGGGACCACTCCTGGTCACAACGATGCAATCGACTTCGACGGAAAATCACGCCCTGATCCTATTCCGCAGATCATGAACAATATCTTCATGGGCGGTGGAGATGATGCGCTCGATCTCGAGTGTGATGCCCACATCGAAGGCAATCTCTTCATGAACTATATCAAAGATGAACTTAATCGGGCCTCGGGTGAGTCGAATGTAATTTCTGCCGGTGCTGCAAAACATTACGTCATGGTCCGTAATATCTTCTATAACAACGATCATGTCGCCCAGGTTAAAAACGAAGCCTTTCTAACATTCGTCAATAACACGGTCAGCAACACAATTGGAGCCGGCATATACTTCGAGCTCGGCCTTCCGGGCAGACGCCCCGGCCAGGGTGCATATATAGACGGCAACATATTCTGGAATACTCCGCTTACAATCGAAGGTATTGACGAATTGACGATTCTGGCCGTCAACAATTCGATTCTGCCGGCCGATTGGCACTCTTACGGCGTTGGAAACATCGACGCCGATCCGGTTTTTATTAATGACGGTACGGATTTTCGCCCCAAAGCCGGTTCGCCGGCCATCGGCACAGGGCCATGCGGCCTGGATATGGGAGCCCACGTGCCTGCCGGGGCCGCGATATGCGGCGAGCTGGATGAAATAACATATCATACGGATGCCACGCTCATCGTCGGCGGGCCCGGTATTACACATTACAAATACAGTCTCAACAGCGAGCCCTGGAGCGAAGAATTGCCGGTGGATGTGCCTATTGTGCTGGATAATCTCATCAACGGCCAGACTTATACTGTTTACGTAATTGGTAAAAACTCGGCAGGCGTCTGGCAAAGCGAAGATAAGCCGACCGCATCACGTACATGGATCGTTGATACATCATATTCGAAGCTCGTAATCAACGAAGTGCTTGCCATTAACAGTACGATCCTCGACAGGAGCGGCAGTTTCCCCGACCTGATAGAGCTTTATTACGATGGCCCCACCTCGCTGAGTCTATCCGGCGCGAGCGTCACGGATAATCCGGACGAGCCGGGGAAATTCGTCTTCCCATCAGGGGCATCCATAAGACCGGGAGAATACAAGGTCCTCTATGCCGATTCCGACACGACCAGCGCCGGAATACATTTGGGCTTCGCCCTTAACTCAGACGACGAGGGTCTCTATCTTTTTGACAGCAGCGGTCAATTGCTCGATTCGATTGAATTCGGCATGCAATTACCTGACCTTTCCATCGGCAGAATCGGCAGAGATGGCTTATGGACATTGAATGTACCGACTTTCGGCCAGATTAATATCGCACATCCGCTCGGAAATCAAAACACGCTGAGTATAAACGAATGGCTAGCCGATGGTCTTGTGCTGTTCGAAGATGATTTTATCGAGCTTTATAATCCTCACGCCGCGCCAGTCGATTTGACCGGCCTATATCTGACCGACAATCCCGTCACTCAGCCTGACAAATATCCGCTCGGCCCACTGAGTTTCATTGCCGGAGAGGGTTTTGCCGTGCTTAGGGCGGACGATCATAATTGGCCTGGTCATTTGGATTTCAGGCTCTCGGCCGACAATGAAATGATCGGCCTGTTCGACGCCAGACTCAACGAGATTGACAAAGTCATCTACGGCCCGCAAACAACCGATGTTTCGTACGGCAGGGCGCCAGACGGCGGCGAACATTTTGAGTTCTTCGAGCTTCCCACGCCAGGTGTCTCAAATCCTTCAAGCGGGCCAGCAACCGTTTCAATTATCAACTTTGTACCGGAGAATGCGGATAAACAAGTGCTTGTCCCGACCGAAGATATAGGCCAGCAATGGACAACTATTGAATATGACGACTCGTCCTGGGAGTCGGTCACAGACGGTCCTGGCGGCGTAGGTTATGAAAGAAGTTCCGGCTATCAGAACTACCTGAGTATCGACCTGCAGCAACAAATGTATAACACGAATGCCACCTGCTATATTCGTATCCCATTTACTCTTGGAGCCGACGATGTGGACGGACTCACCGGGCTGATGCTGAAGGTCAGGTATGACGATGGCTTTATCGCATATCTTAACGGTGTCGAAGTGGCAAGACGCAATTTTAACGGCACACCGGCCTGGAACTCTCAGGGCAGCACCGACCACTCGGATTCGGCTGCCGTAGACTTCGAGGATATTGATATCTCCGCCTTTCTGTCCAACATCAAAAGGGACAAGAATATATTGGCCCTCCAGGGCCTTAACGGCTCACTGAACAGTTCAGACATGCTCATCAGCGTCGAACTCGATGGTACTATAACGATGGTGTCCGATGATTTCCCGTACGCCAATGCCCAGGCTCTTCTGAACGGCCTGCGCATAACGGAATTAATGTACCATGCATCTGACGGAAGTGAATTCGATTATATCGAGCTGCAAAATATCAGTGACACAACTCTGGACCTTACAGGCGTTCGTTTAAGTGACGGCATTGACTTTGTCTTTCCACCGATGACTCTCGATACTGGCCAATTTGTTGTAGTAGTCAGCCGCATCGCTTCCTTCCAGTCAACCTACGGAACGGGCATCAACATCGCAGGCGAATATTCCGGCAACATGAGCAACGGCGGCGAAAAGATCGTCCTCAGTCTCCCAGCGCCTCTGGATGCGGCAATCCTGCGCTTCGAGTACAGCGACACATGGTATCCGACAACAGACGGCGACGGCAGCTCGCTCGAGATTAACGATCCGTTCGCAAATCCGGCAGGCTGGAGCGAACCGGAAAACTGGTTCGCAACCACTCCAACTCCCGGCAGATAAAAATAGCGGACTTTACAACTGAAATCAATCGGCTCCAAATCGATATTCGTAAAGGTTGTACCCTACTTCACGAACCACCTTGATTGTCTCGGGATACGGCTTATCACAAATATCAATTAAACCGATCTGATAGTTTTCGCCGTCGCCGCGACCAGTCGTCGCCTGGTCTTTATACTGGAACCAGTGTGTGCCTACAATATACGGATTCCGCAGTGCTCCCTGAACGTAGCTTTTGTATTTATCGGCGCGATCCTGCTGGTTTGCCGTCTTTCTTAGCCCAGTATGAAACATGCCGCGATCCAGCGCCCCAAAGTGAAACTCTCCAATGATGATAGGCTTATCTATTCCATCTGGTAAACGTTGCTCAGAAACGCTGTAGGTGTAGCGATTGTAGCCAACAATATCGCAGAATTTCGCCGCGGCCCGCGCTGCAAGGTCGTTCACCCAGGCAAACCGGCAGCCCATATAGAGCTGGTTCGGAGCGTATTTGTCGAGCTCGTCATGAATTGTGCCGAAGTAGGTCTCAGCTGTTTTAGTATAAAAGGCTGTCAAGTCATCCCGCGCTTTCTCTTTATCAGGGGCCTGCGTACTTTGCAAAAGAGCATCCCAAGTTGCGTTATTTGTGCCCCATGTCTCATTGAGTTTAGCAATCGTTTCGTATTTGGCTCTCAAGTCATCGATAAATACCTTCTTGGCCGGCTGTCCGGCGGGCGATTTCAGCGTAGCCAATGCCAGTGACACTTCATCGCCCCAGGCCAGCTCGTTGTGTACGAAGTAGCCTATGCACCACGGATCACCAATGCTTCTGCCCTTTTCCGATTCCAATCGTTGTCGGAGTGCCTGGCGAAAACTCGGATCAAAGACATCCAAGAACTTACCCCAATAACCCTCCGAGCCCTCCAGCGTCTTTGCACTGTAGCTGATTGTGCAAACGTACGGAGTCTTTCGCATCAGGTAAATGTTACTATCCGACCAGTTGGCGATGGTATTCATACCCCAGCTTTTCAACCTTCGATGCGTTATCTCGGCAAAAGTCGTGGCCCATTCTTTGCCGTACTTCCGCAGGAAGTTGGCCTGGCTGAAATCATAAGTCTTATATGGAGAGTGGTCCTTATAATAACCATGTGGAGCCCATGAACCGCCCCCATAGAACTGGACAAATTCCGAGCTTTCTTCAGGGAGGTTGCGGAAATAATGCTCGCGGTCACTAATCGGTGTGGAGTTTGTGCTGCGAACGCAATCGGTACCGTGCGACCAAAACAGCCTGCCTTCCGGATCGACCAGCCACCACTTGCCCTCGTATTTTTCAACGCGGAACAAGCCCGTTGCCTTAAGCTGCGGCCCGGCGGTCCAGCCGCCATATTTGTCGCGATCGGTAGAACCCTGATGAGCGGCAAGGTCCTTCTGTTCTGTTGTAACTCGCTCTTTCAGCTCATCGACAGAATGAGTCTTGCCCGGCCAGTCTCTGTGCACAAACTGTCCGAATTCATCGATAAACGGGCAGAAAGTTTTCGCATCCAGAACCGTCACTGAGCCGCCGGCACAAATATTGCTTATCTCGAATGTATGGTTAATGCCAGGTCTGGTGACAAAGAATAGCATCTGAGTGATATTCGACGTATCGACTTTGCCTGCATGAACGGGATATCCCCTCATGCCGACAAGCTCAAGCGGCTCCGAGAGTTTCCAGGGCACAGGGAAAATATTCACTGTTAGAGTCCCCTGCTCTCGGCTGGCCAGAGTGATGCTATCGGTCACACAGTTTTTACTGCCGTCGGCGCCGGGATTATCGACCCGGCAGCTAACTGTAACCGCCTGGTCGGCTGCGTTCTTAATATCGACACATATATATTCGTAGCCGGACAAATCCCATTTGTCGTCCGGCACCTTTAAGGTAATCCCCGGCCACGGTTTTTCATGACTCGTTTCAATTCTCAATCCTGCTGATACCCGCGTGACCTTTGCATCGCTGGTCACGACCGAACCTATATCGAAATCGCCGCCGAATTCGAAAAGGACCTGTTCTGAAGCGAGCAACGTTTCAGAACTTATCAAAGAGCAACCTACAATGACCATTAGAACAGCAATAAAATGTCCTGCCTTACTCATCGGTTTTCCTTCCATTATATTTATCGCGTTAACAGATACCACATCGTTCCATATTCAGGTGAAAGTTTTATAGCTCCATCGCTAACCGGCAC
>Ga0209536_100001334_pt1 | contig 41150 bp, 29 predicted proteins | sample DeeMarSeWOR28_12_FD_187461 | JGI IMG/M metagenome (GOLD analysis project Ga0209536, IMG submission 187461) | Marine sediment microbial communities from White Oak River estuary, North Carolina - WOR-2-8_12 (SPAdes) (version 2) | ecosystem: Environmental > Aquatic > Marine > Intertidal zone >... | reverse complement strand
GGCAGTGATCACCACTTCTTCCAGTTCCCGTATATCGGGTTCCAATATGACGTCTATTAAAGTCTGAGATCCCACTGTAATTCTCTGATCCTCATACCCAACAAAACTGAACAGGAGTTGTCTTCCTCTTTCTGCAAGGATCGTATAATTCCCATCTGCATCGGTCAGGTTCCCTTCCGTGGTGCCCACGATCAGTATATTCACTCCGGGCAAAGGGAGCCCGGTTTCGGCATCGGTCACTCTTCCGCTGATGGTTACCTGTGCCTGGAGATGTGTAAATGAAAAGGATGAGAAAATAATAATCAAGATAAGGTTTTTCATATCTAATGGATTATGATCAAACAAGTAGAAGGATGTTTGCTGAAGTTTTTACAGAGAGTGTTGTCGTAAAAAAGTGTTGTCGTAAAAGAGTAATAACCGGGAAATCCGGCGTAAAAATTACGTATTGTGCCTTTTGGTGAAGATAAATCTTTCCTGACAGTTATTTGGTGACATTTTAACATGTTATTTGACTTAGGGGTTATAAAATGTCAGCCCTGCATCCAAAAAGTCAATATAAGGTACGAAACTTAGCTGATTTTTTCAAGGATTATTTTGGGTAAGGAGACTGGGAGACTGGTTGACTGGTGGACTAATAGACTGGTAGGCTGGTGGACTTGTTTACTGGTGGAATGGTTGTTTCAAATCTCAAAACCGATCTTCCGCATCAATGCAATGTACCTGGGGTGGTTACGGAGGTTCTTAAAATCAAGAACTTTTAAATATAGAAAATTCGATTCCCGCTGTTCATAAACAATATTCACCCATTTTCCTTCAGCCATCTTCCCCTGTACTTTTTGATGAGCCGCCAATGGATCCGGCGGTTTTTTTTGAGGATATCAAATGCTTTTTTTTCATCCTTCCCCATCAGGGAAGTGTAGCCGACAATGTCGGTGAACATTATTGCAGCAAGACGACGCTCGGACATGAAAGAAAAGCATTAAAAAGTAATAGTAAGTTAAGGAAAATGTTTAGGCTTTTCAATGAAAATCCTGACACAATAAATCAGGATTCCTACTGAAGGACAATGAAAAAGTATTCAACCGTACAGTGTTAATTTAATCATTTTCACATTTTTTCCTGCACTCTACAGTGTCCTTCAGGAGGAATCTCGATAGTTGATTTTAAGAAAAATTAAAGTCAACATATCTCCCTTTTAAAGTTTCCTTCAGGATGACAAAAGTGTTGACTTTGAGTGAAAGAATTAAAATATAAAAGTATTTCAAAATAAATTTCACTGAATGTATCATTCAGAGGGAAAATATTTATTTTCAAAGGCTGTTCGATAATCCTCGGATATCTTATCTTGAGAAAATTGTGAATTACAAATAACAAATTTGACAATAAACAAATAGCGAAGTGTCATTTTGTCCGTTGATTTATAGATGATTAGTTGCTGGTTACTTTTACATTTTATATTCTACATTCTTCATTTTTCATTCCATCAGTTCCCTCCATCCCAACATATCTTTGTAGTCAGATCATATTATTCTAAAAAAGGTCCCTGAGAAAACCCAGGGACCTTTTTAATTGTAATAAATTATGATATTACATCTTATTCAGAGCCGCCATCCCACCAAACCGGTGAGGTATAATTATTGTATTCACCCTGGTTAAAATTCGGATTGGTAGCAACTTCAAAATTTGGATAGGGCATCCGTACCGGTATGCTGCCTCCCGTCACGGGTGCAACATCGCTTGTGTATGCAACCAGTGGAGGATAGTCCATTCTTCTCCAGTCATTCCATGCATCCCACCAGTTAAAGAACTTGCTTACCCACATCTGCCAACCGATCTGTTCCAGCACAGATTCATTACCTCTAACACCACCCCCACCGTAAGGATACGTCGCCAGGTAGGTATCCACTGCTGCATCGGAAACTGCCAGGGATTGGTCAAAAGGCGTATACATCTGCATGGCAGATCGTACGCCCGCTTCATAGTGTGATTGTGCGGTGCCGCTGATACCGGATCCAATACCCCTTTCCAGCGCTTCGGCAAGCAGGAATTCCACTTCCGCGTGATTCATGATCAAATACGGATCATCGTTATCCAGCATAAGGTAGTTAATTCTCGAAAATGTCTCTTCTGCAATTAAACCGGGCTTATTCAGCATGACTTCAACCTCCGATTGATAATAGCCCGGAGGAACTCCTAATTGGTTCAATGGATCCGTATCGATGGGTTCCCAGCCTACTATATTCCATCTGGCAATTCCACCACTCAGGATCATCAGCCTGGGATCATCATCGGCAACTGTATTGGGATCCGATCCTTTCAGGAAGTCGATCAGTGTTTCACTCAGCCAGGCTGGATTACCGCCATCACCGGGTCTGAATGCCCTGGAAAGACCATTATAGTCTTGCCATAGCCATTCAAGTGTCATGGGTACCCAAAGGTTATCTTCGTTACTTTCAAATACTCCGCCATTTACAGCCTTCGTCACATAAGTAGCCGCCATTCCGGGATCTACATTGGAAACCCGCATGGCATACCGGAGCATCAGGGAATTGCCAAATTTTTTCCATTTGGCTATATCGCCCTTATAGAGCATGTCTGCATGTTGAAAGCCCTCATCAGGATTCGATGTACTTAAACCGGCTAAGGCTTCATCCAGTTCATTCAAAAGGTCAGGATAGATGACAGACTGATTATCATATTCCGCGAAAAAAATTCCCTCAATGCCCTTATTGGCATCAAAATAGGGAATTGCACCATAAATATCTGTCAGTCTGAAATAACTGAATGCCCTGAGGATCCTGGATGCTTCTCTTGTATTTTTATACCTGCCTTCAGCATATCCGCCTTCACCGCTTTGTCTGATGACCTCTGCAAGGTTTTTCAATTGGTCAGCGTAGGAATAGACAAAGAAACTACCAACAAATTCTTCATTATGTCGATAATAATTACCATAAGCGGAAGCACTTCCAAATGTCGTAATTTGCTGTATCGCTCCGGCGCAAATCCCGATATTGCTCCGCCAGTTGACATATCGGTTGTTACCTGCTCCACCGTTGCATGCTATCGATAGCTCCGCTGCCGAAAATAAATAATTTAAATCCATTTCACTGACAGACTGTGGATCGATATTCATTTCGTGAAGATATTCCGTATCACAGCCAATGGTTATCATCATCAATCCGAAAATGGGAGGAATTAATTTATGTAAATATTTCATCTTTTTAGATTTTTATCAATTAGAAACCAACCTTAAGGTTAAAACCATAACTGCGAACAGCAGGATAACTGAAATATTCCGGTCCCTGGGAATTTAAGTTATTGTAGGAGGATTCCGGATCAACGTTGTCGATATTCTTCCAGAGTACAAGCAGATTCCGCCCGACAAATGATAAGGACAGGTCGACGAACGGTGTTTTGCTCAACAGCTTTTGCGGGAAATTATATCCAAAGGTAATTTGTCTAAGTTTTGCGAAAGAAGCATCGTATATATACATGTCTGTGATGCCCTCGTTATCACTCTGTGAAGATATCCAATATTCCCGTGCTTCAGCCGGTGTAAGTGTCTTTTCAATTGACTCAAAAATTGGATTGCCCTGGGAATCAGTTCCTGTCTGTGTAACCCCGGATATGGTTACCGGTGGCTGGTCTTCCCGTCCGATCAGGGTCTGCTTATGAAGTCCGGCCGCCGTCATCCGCATATTGGTACCGGATATGATATCCCCACCCACCTTGAAATCGATCAGGAAACTCAGATTAAAATTCCTGTATGAAAGTGAGTTATTAAGCCCGCCTGTCCAGTCCGGATTGCCATTGCCAATGACTACAAAATCCGATGTGGCATCCATACGCCCATCGGCAAAAAATACAGGCTGCCCATCCGGAGATACTCTTTGTACCCTTCCCGTAATCGCTCCAAATGGCTGCCCCACGATATGTTTGATAAACACATTTCTGTTCCTCGGTTGAGCTATAATCAATTCATCCACTTCTTCGGTAAGCTTGACCACCTCGTTTGTATTTCTGGCAAAGTTCAGGGAAATATCCCAGGCAAATGCCCCGTCGAGCGGTGAGCCATTGAGAAGTACTTCAAAACCTTTATTCTTCATTTCACCGAGGTTTACATCGGTGACGCCGAATCCGGAGGTCCTGGATATTTGTGCCCGCATAATATCATCGGTGGTTTTCTGGTCATAGTAGGTAAAATCAAGGCCCAGCCGGTTACCCAGAAACCTGACATCGATGCCAAATTCTATCTCAGTCGATAGCAACGGTTGAAGCTCTGGATTTGGTATAAGGCCACCAGCCCCCGGAGCCGATGAAAACGAAGCCATTGGATAACCACCGTGAGTATCTGCAAGTAACGCGTAAGTTAAATTGGTTTGGTACGGGTCAATGGTCACGTTACCTACCTGGGCCCAGGAGCCCCGTATTTTACCGAAGCTCAGCCAGGAAGGAAGTGTGTTGATGATATCAGTAAATACAAAACTTAATCCTGCTGAAGGGTATAGAATGGAGTTATGCTCCGGGTTCAGTACTGAAAACCAATCATTTCTCACCGTTGCAGTCAGGTAAAGAAAACCCTCGTACCCGATCTCTGCCTGACCAAAGAGCGAGTTGATCACAGATTCAATTTGGTCATACCCCCAGCCTCGGGAGGTTGTATTGTTAAGGGCTTCAAAAAACGGAACACTGAAACCCTCACCGGCTAATGTCATCATTTCCATTTCCTGGTGCATCAAGTTGCCGCCAAAAAATGTATTTATACTGATGGGGCCAAAATTATCAACATAACCTACCTGGTAATCCATGTTAATTTCACTTCTGTTTCTCTGGTAGTCATACAGTTGGCCAGCAAGATTGTAACCCGTACCCTGAGGTGTCAGTTCGGATTCCCTTCTGGCAAGCCAGTCCAAACCGATGCGGCCCTGAACGTAAAGGAAATCAGTAATGTCATACCTCAACTGGCCGGAGGTGATCACCCGATTTTTAATATCATCCAATTCATACTGATAAGCCACCCACCAGGGATTCTGATGCCAGTTGTTCCGGGCCTGTTGATATTCCATGCCTACTGATTTACCCCATATGGATAAGCTCGATTCCGGCGCATCCGGAGGTATGGCACCCAGCTTTTCCGGATCACCTTTGTAATCGTTCACATTGATATTAGCCGGGATATAATGCATGGCCAGTATCGCATTGCCGGGTGAATCCGATACCCGGGGGCGGTTATTTGCCTCTTCTCTTGAATACAATACTTTGGCTGTAAGCGTTAGTTTTTCGCCGAATTTTGAAGTGGTTGAAAAGGAAAGGTTCTGCCTGTTAAAGCTGGTATTGGGAAGGATATCATTGTTTCTCAAATCCGAAACAGAAAAACGGAATTTCTGCTTTTCGTTTCCACCTGTAAAAACAAGGGAATTTGTCCAGGTGCTTCCGGTCTGATAGAAGCGGTCCCAATTGTCACCAGCATCCGTATAAGGTCTTGATACCCCATCAAATTGAATCGCGTTTGCCACACTGCCCAATCTGGGTCCCCATGAGTCGGTTCCCCAGCCGTAGGCTTCTTCCTGGGTACGCGGTGCAACGGCTATACGCGGTGATTCAGGATCCAGTGGATCTGAGGCAACATAATTACCCTGACCATATTCTCGCTGATAATCTCGTTGGTCATACACGGTTTCAAAAACATAGTTGGAAAGAAATTCGACTCCGATCCCTTTTCTGTTCGCACCTTTTTTGGTGGTGATGTTGATCACCCCATTGGCAGCACGCGAACCATACAGGGCAGCGGCATTGGCTCCTTTCAATACCTGAATGGATTCAACATCATCGGGATTGATACTGGACATACCATCACCTTTATCGGCTCCTCCCCACATACCGGCTTGTCCGAAATGATGATTCATCACCGGTACACCATCCACAACGTAAAGGGGTTGGTTATTACCCAATAGCGAGGTATTACCCCGGATTATGACACGTGTGGATGAGGCAGGTCCACCGGATACACTGGTGACATTCACACCCGCCACACGGCCCTGTAGTTGATTGGCCAGGTTGTTCTCGCGGGCCTCCCTGAACTGTTCCCCATCCACCTCCGTGATGGAATATCCCAACGCCTTTACCTGCCTTTCAATACCCAGTGACGTTAAAATAACTTCCTGTAACTGGGAAATATCGGGAGTCAACGATATGTCAATAATCGACTGATTCCTGACGGTAATTTCCTGCGTCGTATAACCAACGTAGGAATACCGTAATAGGGCTCCGGATGAAACCGTGAGTTTGTAATTACCCTCGGCATCTGTAATAGTACCTGTAGTGGTACCTACAATCAGAATGGAGACCCCTGGCAGAGGCAATCCTTCTTCTGAACTTGTAACAGTTCCACTGATCTCCCTGTCCTGAGCATGGAGATGCGAGATAGAAATGGATAACAGAATAATAAGTGGGAAAATGTTTTTCATACTTATGGGATTTTAATTATACAGATAGCAGGATCGCTACTGCAATGAAAAAGAGAAATAGTAATCTAAATAGGTCGTAACCGTAATGGTGTCCGGTTTGAAGATTGCATAGAATTTTATTGTGTGAAGAAAGATCTTCTCTTACAATTATGTGGCGGCATTCTGACATGTTATTTGGCTTAGGGTTAAAAAATGCCTGCCCTGCAATCTAAAAGTCACTATTAAACTAGAAAATTAATTTTAATTTTTCAAGGATTTTTTTGGATAAATTTATTGTGTATTATGGTTCTGTTATTCACAAAATAGTAGATATGATGATAAGATACATAGAATAAGTAGTTAATCCTCCTGGATGAATTTTAACTGGCAAAAACAAATCTCACGTCATACATCACAAATCACAATTCGCAATTCAATAGATCTTTAATACGTGATTTTTGATTTTTTTGATCCAGATTACTATTACCTATTAATCAAAAGACCGAATTTAAATTAGAAACGATAAATATTTTTATAACTCAATTAATTCGCAAATCACACATCGCAAATCGAGAATCGTAAAGCAATAAGATCTTTGATTTTCGACAGGCGAATAGCGAATAGCGATTTTCGATTTTTCAAGTTATCTATCACGGAAGTACGAGGCTATATAAGAAGAAACGTTAAAAAATGTCAATCAATTTTCACGCCGCCTCTAACTTCCGCGCTAGATTAGTAGTTAATCCTCCTGGATGAATTTTAACTGGCAATAACAAATCTCACGTCATACATCACAAATCACAAATCGCAATTCAATAGATCTTTAATACGTGATTTTTGATTTTTTTGATCCAGATTACTATTACCTATTAATCAAAAGACCGAATTTCAATTAGAAACGATAAATATTTTTATAACTCAATTAATTCGCAAATCACACATCGCAAATCGAGAATCGTAAAGCAATAAGATCTTTGATTTTCGATTTTTTTGACCCAGATTACTATTACCTATTAATCAAAAGACCGAATTTCAATTAGAAACGATAAATATTTTTGTAATTCAATTAATGTACGTCACTGAATTGTTTTAAATCCTTGGCTCCTTATCACTCGTACCGCAAGGCATCAACCGGGTTGGCCAGGGCAGCCCTGATCGTTTGATAACTTACTGTCAGTAGGGCAATCGCCAGTGCTATTATCCCCGCCAGTCCGAAAATCCACCAGTTTATGTTGGTTTTATATGCATAACTGAGCAGCCATTTATTTAAAAAATAAAAAGAAATCGGGCTGGCAATAACAAACGCTAAAACGATCCATTTAACAAAATCTTTAGATAACAAAAATACAATCTGATCAACCCGTGCACCATTTACCTTTCGTATGGCTATCTCCTTAATATGACTTTGAATGGTAAATAAAGTCAATCCGAATAATCCGAGGGCCGATATAAATAGTGCCAGAATAGTAAGCCCCAGTGTCAATTTTTGCATCAATTCTTCACGGTTATACATGGCTTCGAAATCAGCATCCAGAAAATGATATTCAAATGGTATTTCTTGTTCCAGAGCTAAAAATGCCTTTTCGATAGATTGAATCGTTCCCGGCAGATCGTCACCCGATACCTTGACATAGGCCATCCATGTACTTTCCGGTTGGTGATATATTATCAGGGGTTTCATCTCTGAGATAAACGACTGATGATGAAAATCTTTAACCACTCCCAGAATTTTCCCTTCATTATCGTTCCAGAAGGTCAGATTTTGTCCTACCGGGTTATCCATGTCCATAACTTTAACAGCCGTTTCATTTACAAGGTAATGATTGATTGATTCATGTGCTTTTTCGGGAAAGTTCTCCCCTTCAAGTAAGGTCACACCTAAAGTCTCCAAAAATTTATAGTCGGTCTGGAGTACGTAAAAAAAAGTTTCATCGTCCTCCGGTTTGCCATCCCACTCAGGATCAGAGGTCGAATTTCCGACGTACATTGGATGGTTATTAAGGTAAGTTACCGATTTGATTCCAGGAATTTTCTCTAATTCCTGTCTGAAAGCCTCTTTATGTTTCTGTATGGATCCGATATTAAAGCGGATCAGATTTTCCCGGTTAAATCCCAGATCTTTGTTCCGGATATACGCTACCTGTTTATATACCACAAGAATCCCAATGATAAGCGAAATCGATAATATAAATTGAAAAACTACCAAAGCATCACGGAAATTGATATTGCCAATCCGTTGTGTTTTATTTTTTAAAGCATTAACAGGTTCAATTGAAGAAAATAATAAAGCGGGGTATACCCCTGTGATCAATGTGCTGATTATTAAGACAAAAACCAGTGAAATAACCACTTTCTGCACAGGAGGATAAATGAGATGTTTGTCAAATAGCTGATTAAACTCAGGCATGAAAAAATATACTATGAGTATCCCAATAAATATCGCTAAAAGATTTAGTAAAAAGGACTCCATAATAAACTGAAAGGTTAACAATTGTTTATGTGCTCCTATTGTTTTTTTCATACCGACTTCCTTCTGTCTTCGGCTTAAGTTGGCAGTAGAAAGGTTGATAAAATTTATCCCGGCGATAACCAACAGAAAATAAGAAATCACATTAAAAAGTCTAACATAAACTATGGAACCACCCGCCTGTCTTCCTTTTGAAAAATCATCATATAAATGAAGTTTTGAAAGTGGGTGCAGAAATAATTCTGCATAACTCTCCTGATAATCCGGCCGGTTTTCCTTGATAAAATCTTTGATCTTTTCATTGACTGTTGATACTTCTGTATTAGGAGCCAGTATGGCATACGATTGATGATTATAGTTACCCCAGTGCAAATTCCAGGGAGTGTATTTAAGAAAGGTTTCGAATGGCATAACAACATCGAATTGAAGAGAAGAATTATGTGGAATATTGGCAAAAACCCCGGTGATGAGAACACTCCTTTTTTCATCCGAATAACCATCTTTAACCATTATGGATTTACCAACTGGATCTTCTTCTCCAAATAAATCTTCAGCTACCTCCTCTGTAATCACTAGGCCATCCCGAACATCCAAGATCTGCCCTGGATTACCTTTGAGCACAGGGAAATCAAAATACTCAAAAAATACCGAATCTGCATACAGCACATTTTTTGCTAAAATCTGATTGTTTAAATATATACTAAGGTTCTGTGGATAGGAAAGCCTGATTATCTTTTCAATTTCAGGAATTTTATCTTCCATCACAGGCCCCATGGGTGCCGGCGTAGTCTGCCAGATGGTAATCGGTTTGTTGGGTGAGGTCATATCCACCATTATCCGGTAAATTCGATCCCTGAAGGTGTGAAACTGATCAAAACTTTTTTCATAATCGATCCAGAGTTGAATCAGTAAAAACAACCCCACCCCAACTGCTAATCCAATTATATTGATGAATGAGAAATATTTGTCACGTTTCAGGTTCCGAAATGCAGTTGTCAATATATGTCGAATCATTTTTTAATATTAATATTGAGCCCAGAATCAACAATAATTACATGATCCAGTATCCAGGTATTTATCAAGATATTGATAAGATCATGGAATGAAATTTAATCTAAAGGTATAAAATAATATATACTTGATATGACTAAATTTAGTACAAACTTCAGGTGAATTCACCACCAAAAGGTTGATATAACAATCACAATTAATTTATTTACCTCTTATGTAATATATCAATAATTAAAAATATTATATCCGTATATTGACATTGCCTGTTAACACTCTTGATTGACCTTTTTAAAGATAAAACTCATAAATTTTTTAGTATTATATGATACGACTCCTTTTAAGGCATCAATGGTTTGAAATTTTAAGACATCCCAGCTGGAATAAAAACCTCACCGCCAACATTATATTTGCGATCTTATTCCTTCTTATGTTTCTCAACCTGCTAGCGCTTGGATTATCAATAGATAAAATCCTGGAAATTATTAATCCTGATAAAAATCCGGTAGCGGTGTTTAACAGTTTTTTACTCTATTATTTCATTTTAGATTTTATTGTTCGATTACTTTTTCAGGGAGTTCCTTCATTATCAATCAAACCCTATTTGACACTTCCTGTTAAGAGGAGATTGCTTATTCATTATCTGTTATCTAAATCATTCGGAAGTTTATTCCCATATGTTCCACTACTGGTTCTGGTGCCTTTTACTACTAAAATTTTATTGAATTATTATTCAGTTGAGGTCGCAATACTATGGCTGATAAGCATGTTTCTATTATTTCACTTTGTTACTTTTATAGTATGTTATATTAAAAGAAAAATTGTTCTTAATCCATCGTTCGTAGTTGGAATTGTCCTCTTGTTTGTTGCAGCTATAATCATTGAACAATATAGTTTATTTTCATTGAGTGATGTTTCGGTTTTTGTTTTCACTCAGTTTCTTCTGAATCCGGTATTTGTACTCATTTCATTATTATTACTGATATCAATTTATTACTTAAATTATAATTACCTATCAAGTCATATATATCCGGAAGAGTTTGTTATTAAGCAGTCAGGAAAGAATTCTATAAAAGAGTATGAATACTTTGGCAGATACGGTGAAGTGGGGGATCTTATATCATTAGAATTAAAACTTATCTTCAGAAATAAAAGGCTGAAATCGACGATATATTTCATGTTTGCATTTCTAATTCTGGCCTGGCCCTTTTATAAATATTATATGCCTGAATTTGAAGGAAAACCAAAGTTTGTAAATTATCAACAGGAACCGGTTAATAAAACGAATTCTGAAGAATGTATTGTTAATTTTGTGGTGATACCTGAAATACAACCTCCACTGAAACAGGTCACCATCACTGGTAATGATATTAAATTGGGCGAGTGGTATCCTGATAAAGTTCCTTTACACCTTAGCGAAGACAGCACATGGACCAGAAGTTTTATTTTTAATAAAAACACAAAACTGGAATATAAGATAACCGGGGCAATCTGGGATAATGAAGCGCTGTATGAAGAGGGGATTATACCAGAAGCATTTAATTTAACTGTCAAACAGGATACGACCATTATGATTCATGTAAAAACCTGGAATACCGCCTCTGAAGATGTGTTTTTAGGTTCATTTTTACTATATGGTACCATATTCCTGGTTGGGGCATTTATATTAGGTTATGGTCAATTTCTACTAGGCTGGGAGGGATCTTATTTCGATCTGCTACTGGCCAGGAAAATCGATTATACAAAATATTTTAAAGCTAAGTTTGTTATAATGGTTATCAGCACTTTAATAATTTTTATCCTGTTATTACCAGCCGTCATTTATGGAGTTACAGTACTATATTTTTTAATTTCTACTCTATTATTTAATCTTGGTTTCAGTACACATTTCCTGTTATTTATGGCTAGTTCCAGCGCAACAAAAATGGACCTGAAAGCTGGATTATTCAGTATGCAGGGAAAAGGAGGACAACAGATGCTGAATGTTCTGATCATCATTCTTGCACCAGCAATTGTATATGGTTTCACAGCCAGTAAATTCGGATCAGCTACAGCACTTATTATCATAAGCTGTGTAGGAATACTTGGCATCATTTTTCATCCTCTTATTTTAAACTCAGCAGTAAAACGCTTTATAAAAAGACGATATATATTGGGAGCAGCATTCAGACAACAATAATGTAAAAGTTTAATAGCATGATATCTGTAAAAAACCTTAAAAAAAATTATGATGGAGTAACAGTCCTGAACATTCCATTTTTAGATATCAAACAGGGTGAATCCTTTGGCCTTGTAGGTAATAACGGAGCCGGGAAAACCACTTTTTTCAGCCTGATCCTGGATCTTAGACGATGTAGTGAGGGAAAGGTGTTTTCTGATAATCTTGATGTATCACAAAACGAGGTTTGGAAAGAATATACAGGATCGTATATCGACGAGAACTTCCTGATTGATTTCCTTACACCCGATGAATATTTTAAATTTATAGCAAAGATTAATGATATATCAGGACATGATTTAGATAATTTTTATCAAAGGTTTACTAATTTCTTTGCAGGGGAGTTACAGAATAAAAAGAAATACATCCGGGAACTTTCCAAAGGCAACCAGAAAAAAGTAGGCATTGCAGCAGCATTGCTTGGGAAACCCAGGGTACTGGTTCTTGACGAACCATTTTCCAATCTGGATCCTACTTCACAGATCTGGCTTAAAAATCATCTCAATGAACTTAAAAGTAACAACGGTATGACCCTACTGATATCTAGCCACGATCTGAATCATGTTACTGAAGTTTGTGACAGGATTGTTATTCTTGATCATGGCGAGATCGTTCATGATTTACAGACAAGTGAAAATACGCTTGAAGAATTGGAGGCATATTTCGCTTTATAAAATCTACCTCTATTCATCCTCCCTGAGTTTTCTTCTCAATATTTTACCCACGTTCGATTTCGGTAATTCAGTTCTGAATTCGATTTGCTTAGGTCGTTTATAGGGTGTCAGCTTATCTTTACAGAAAAGCCTGATTTCTTCTTCAGTGAGGCTTTCATCTTTTTTTACGATGAAACATTTTACCACTTCAGTTGATTTTTCATCTGCCACTCCGATTACACCAACCTCTAAAACTTTCGGGTGACCGGCAATTACATCTTCTATTTCGTTAGGATACACATTAAATCCAGATACGATTATCATTTCTTTTTTCCTGTCAACGATCTTAAAAAATCCATCTTCATCCATCTGACCAATATCACCGGTCCTGAACCAGTCTTTAAAAAATACCTTCCTTGTCTCTTCTTCCTTTTGCCAATACCCAGGCATCACTTGCGGCCCACGGGCACAAATTTCACCTTTCTCGCCTGCCGGTAATTCATTTCCCTGATCATCCATAATTTTTATATCCGTATTCTGTACGGGGAGGCCAATCGTGCCAATTCTTTCAGTACCGTCCACGGGATTTATGGTTAACGCAGGTGATGTTTCAGACAATCCGTACGCTTCAACGATCGGCACACCTGTAACATCTTTCCATTTTTCGGCTACAACCTGTTGAACAGCCATACCCCCCGCTATGGCAAGCTTCAATCCGGAAAAATCCAATTCCCTGAATTTTTCCTGGTTTAACAACGCCTTTAACAGTGTATTCACCCCAGTAATGATTGTAAACGAATATTTTTTCAGCTCTTTTATAAATGAAGGTAAATCCCTGGGATTTGTAATGAGTATATTTTTGCCACCTATCTTCATAATACAGAGACAAACCATTAATGCAAAAACATGATAAACAGGTAAGGCAGTGATAGCAATTTCTTCCCTGTCAACTACTTTTGGTCTTAAAGATTCATGTCCCTGCTCAAGGTTTGCGACCATATTTCTATGAGTCAGCATAGCTCCCTTTGCCACTCCGGTGGTACCTCCCGTATACTGTAAAAAAGCAAGATCTTCAGCATGAATGCCGGGATCCTGTAACTTAATAGATGGATCGCTTTTTATTGTATTTTTAAATTGTATGGCACCTTGAATTTTGTAGACAGGCACCATTTTTTTTATGTTTTTGACCACAAAATTTACCAGCCCACCTTTAAATCCGCCCAGCATATCTCCAATTTTCGTGATGATCACATATTTAATGGATGTATTTTGAATGATCTGTTGAAGATTAAAAGCGAAATTTTCCAGAATTACAATAGTATTCGCTCCTGAATCCTTAAACTGATGTTCCATCTCCCTGGATGTATAAAGCGGATTTGTATTAACGATAATTAATCCTGCTCTCAAGGCACCAATCAAAATAACCGGGTACTGCATCAAATTCGGCATTTGAATGGCGATCCGGTCACCTTTTATTAATCCAAGTCTGTTTTGTAAAAAGGATGCGAAATTTTGAGATAATTTATCAAGCTGGCTATATGTTATCTTTGACCCCATATTTTCATAGGCAGTCAGGTCGCTAAATTTCTCAAAACATTCCTCGAACATTTGCACCAGGCTGGAATACCTGTCTGGATTGATCGAATGTGAGACACCTTTGGGATAGTGTTTAAACCAGGGATGAGTATCCATTTAAAATGTAAATTTTTTACAAAGATTGATGTAAATATTTTCAGTAAAAGAACGTCCAAATGGTATTCTTAAGTTAAAATAAATTTTTAAATTTAACCCGAAAAATTTATAATTTTTTCACCTAAATGGGCCGATGAATCACAATTTTCTGATTATCAAATGAATAACTGCTTTTTTAAAAATATGTTATTTTTTACGATAGCCTGAAAAGAGTTATTGAAATTGTGATTATCAGGGGTTAATCCTTCGATGTATCCATTTGAAAATAAATGAGGTATAAAATGTTGGTATTCTATTTTATATAAAACTTATGAATAATTGGGATTAAAAGAAAAAGCATGTATCATTAATAAGGCGAAATCAGATAACAAGAAGAAATAGCAAACTGATAAATATTATTTACTCACAATATCCCAGTTTATTGGCAATGAAATCGGTAATTTCATCAGCACATTCAGGACATTGCGAGGGATCATGAGGCGCGTAATGATCGGCAGGAGGTATTTCGGTTAATTTAAAATAATAATCATCTTTATCAAATCCTACCTCCTCCATTCTTTCCTCCATAGCTGACGGTCCACAAAAAAAACGTGCTTTTTCAATCCAGTTTACCTGTACTGATTCGCATCCAAATGGACGGTATAAATCATCCTTGCCAATTATACTGAATAATAAAGGTTCTCCAAAATCAATGATCCTCACATCGAAGATCATTCCGGATAAACTGATTACACCCTTAACAGAACTGCTGAATTCTTTATATTCGGAATTCCCATCAATCCCTCCATCGTTCATAATATACGTCGATAAATCCGGTTCAATCTCATTTAAATCACTCTCATCAATGTATGCTGCATGTAATGAAGCCATAGCACCCCCGGAAGCCCCCATTAGCCAGATATTGATTGTGTCTACCTTGTAAGTTGCGGCAAACTTTTTAAAGTACCGGACTGCGGCACGTATATCTGATCGTATCCGCATAGCTGTCCTGTCATATACATCAACGGTCATTGGAAGTCGTTCTTCCCAGTATCTTATTCCTATAATATTGGCAATCACATACCCTTTGGAAACAAAATCCTCAACATAATTAATACCATCCGTAAAAAAACTGCCATCAGCTTTTTCGGCATAGGTGGTCTGCCCTACCATGATTATCAGGGGTCTTTGAAGGACAGTATCCCCTTCAGGTTCATAAAAAGTAAAAGAAAGAGATCGCTCATTTCCATACGGTTCTGTAATTCCCGTACCATAAATAAGATTTGAATAGCGCGAATATGTTTGAAAAACAGGATCTGCATATCTGCCGGTAATTTTCTCGCAAGGGAAACAATCTCCTCCACAATCAATACAATCTTCATTATCATCCTTTATTCCGTTAAAACAGGAGCATGGTCGACAGTACCCACCGCAGTCAACACCGGTTTCACCACCATTTTGAATGCCATCAACACAGGTAGGTACATCATTATTTGAACAGGAAAAAATGAATAAAAAAATTAAAAGCAGTAAAAAAATCGATGTAATCTTTTGATGCATGGCCATAAGCATCATCATTATGTCCTATATAAATTTAAAATAAGCTGATCGCATGTCCTAGATTTTAGCGAATTAATATTTCATTTAACAAATGAAATAAATGATAGGTTAATTCTATTATTGTTATTGTAAACTGGTTTAGAAAAAAATATCTCTTTTATACAACTATTCCTGTTTTCCACCCATCCTTATTATAAAAATCCCAGTCCATGAGGCAGAATTATCTTAAAGTTACATTGCGTTATCTTCTAAAACATAAATTACACACTTTCATCAACATAGCTGGCTTAAGTATCGCTCTGACTATCAGTATTTTAATATTTCTTTTTGTCGCAGATGAATTATCCTTTGACCAGTTTCATTCCAACAAAAATCAAATATACAGGGTAGAAGCAAAACGGTATACCTACGGTAACGAAAAAAGTTTTTTTGACATCGATCAGGATGGCGTCTGGAGTATCCCATGGTTGCCAACAGGCCTTGGTCCTGCACTCATCGATGAGATCCCGGATGTTGTCCATTATACACGTTGGGAAAGTGGGAACTGCGTGTTTACATATAATGATAAAATATTCCAGGAAAACATCAATTATGTAGACCCGGGATTTTTTTTAATGTTTGACTTTGATCTGATCCATGGAAATCCCAACACAGTGCTCCAGGATAAAAATAATATTGTCATCACTAAAGACATTCAAGATAAGTATTTCGAAGATATTGATCCAATGGGCGTTATAGTTCTGCTAGATATTTTCGGAGAAGAAAAATACTTTATTATCAATGGTGTAATCGAAAATCCTCCATCCAATTCAAGTCTGGATTTTGATTTCCTGATACATCAGGAAAACAGGCCATATTATGAAGAAAACTTAAATAACTGGCAATCTTTCAATAATCCAACTTTTATCCAACTTGCTGAAAAAACAGATCTTTCGCAGTTTATGAAAAAATTAAAAGTATTTGAAGATAAGTATTTCGCGCAAGAGAAAAAGGAGATAAAAGAAAGAGAAATGGTAGAAGATGATGTTCCGGTATTTGAATTACTTATTAAACCGATTACAGCCATCCATCTTGATCCGGATGTACCCTGGCACAAATCCAGTGATCCTATGTATTCCTATATCCTGGGAGGAATCGGACTATTGATACTATTGATTGCCTGCATTAACTATATTTCCTTATCACTTGGTAATTCATCTTCCAGAGCCAGGGAGGTAGGTATTCGGAAAGTACTGGGAGCCAAACCATCTAACCTTGCTCAACAATTTTATGGGGAATCACAATTCCTGGTATTTCTGGCATTAATATCGGGAATTATACTTGCTGCATTATTTATTGAACCTTTCAATAAGTTCACTCAGAAATCTATTTCACTTCTCTCTTATAATACACTTTGGTTTCTCTTATTCCTGGCGCTGATAACTTTTATAATTGGATTAATTGCAGGCGGATATCCTGCTATTTTTCTATCCAGATTCCAACCTGTTAAAGTGCTTAAATCGCATTCTACTACCAAATTTAATACCCTGTTAATACGAGGACTGGTAATTTTTCAGTATGCATTATCCGGATTCCTGATCATAAGTTCAATGATCATGTACCAGCAAATGAAATATATAACTACTAAAGATCTGGGATATAACCAGGAACAAATTCTGGTAATCCCTACTTTTACAGGATGGTCTGATGAAGGCGAGCAGTTAATGACCCGGTTACATCAAGCTTTGACAAATAAGCTACCAATAATTCATGTATCTGGGACAAGTAATTCATTTAATAAAGGATGGTCGAAAAATGGTTTTGAAATCAATGGAGAAGAACACCAGGCATTTACATATCGTATAAGTCCCGAATATTTAAATACACTTGAATTAGAAATTATTATGGGAAGGGATTTTGATCCCAACCGACCTTCTGATACAAAAAATGCCATTATCGTCAATGAAGCATTGGTCAAAGATTTCGGATGGGAAAATCCAATAGGGGAATACTTACACTGGCGATCAGACAGTTCGGCCTTTGAAATTGTTGGTGTAGTCAGGGACTATCACTATTTATCGCTGGAAAATGAGATTGAACCCGCTATACTTTACTATAGTCCTGCAGCAGGAAAAATATCAACCATCCTGGTTAAAATACGGCCCGAAGATATCCCTGGAACCATTAAAATGATTGAAAAAACCTGGAAGGAAATAAATAGAAACAAACCCTTTGAATACACCTTCCTTGATGATGATGTAGCCAACCAATATAGTAACTATGAAAGATGGATGAATATCATGTCTATTTCAACCATATTGGCCATTTTTATAGCTTGCCTTGGATTGTTCGGTCTATCAGGTATCAATGCTGTTAATAGAATAAAAGAAATTAGTATTCGAAAAATACTTGGAGCAACTTTCAATCAGTTGTTTATACTTATGAACAGAGAGGTGATTATACTTGCTCTCTTATCATTTTTTTTGGCCACTCCCATATCATATTTTATTATGAATCAGTGGCTGAATTCATTTCAATTTAAAATTAATATTGGATGGCCCTTATTTGTGATTGCATTTCTTGCCGGAATATTTATCGCTATTGTTGCCGTAAGTTATCATGTCATAAAGACAATGCTTATTAATCCTGCGGAAATCTTAAGAAATGAGTAAGGAAACTTAAATCTGATACTATAAAATTAGCTTATTGAAACCAGCGAATTTATTCTTATGTTTTTTTATCGGTATGACCACTCATATCTTGTTGAGGTTCTTCAATGATAGTGATATCAATTAAAGATTTTCCATATTGGTTTTCTAAAAAGTTTTGAATGATATCCTGATCCCCATCCCACTTCCACTCATGAAAACAGGTTGAGGCATCACCTTTATTCCATCCACCGCTATAAAATTTTAAACTTAGATTTAATATTTCAGATGATTGTAGATATTCAGGAATTTCACCAAATGGTGTTAGACCATAATTTGTTGTAAACCTTACCCTGAATACTTTCATAAGTAGTGATTAGCTGTGGCTAATAGCTTCTAATTTGTTTTATAATTTAGAATTAAATGGGTTAAACAATTAAAAATTTGAATATCCAATAATTTATTCTCAGAAAAAAATATAATTAAATTACAGGGACACCTGGTTTTTATTACTGAAACGATCTTTTTCAAATACAAAATTACAATCTTATTTTATAAATCCATGTTAAATGGACCAAATACTGGTAATTTAATAAAAGTCAAGACGTCTTTTTTTAGTATTAATAAGTACTTTCTTTAAGTTTCTGTAATGACCTCTCACACTATAAAGGCATTTGATTGAAAAAATGGTGAAATACATAGGTAAATAATCCTTAGGTTTTTTTATTCTTGTGTTAGGTTTGATATTTTTATGCCTCAAAAATTTTGAAACCGGAATTTGAAATCGTATTAACGTCTTAAACAATATTGTATGAAAGAAAGAAAAATAATACTGGCAGAAAAGGATATTCCTGAAAATTGGTACAATATTCTGGCAAACATGCCAAATAAACCCATGCCACCCTTAAATCCTGCCACCCAAGAACCAATTGGTCCCGATGCACTTGCTCCCCTGTTTCCTATGGGATTAATAAAGCAGGAAGTCAGCGCAGATAAATGGATACCAATTCCGGAAGAAGTTAGGGATATTTACAAAATGTGGAGGCCATCACCATTATACCGGGCTTCCAACCTGGAAAAAATGCTGGATACTCCTGCCAAAATATATTATAAGTACGAGGGTGTAAGTCCAGCCGGATCCCATAAACCAAATACAGCAGTTGCGCAGGTCTACTATAACAAACAAGAGGGCGTAAAAAGAATTACAACTGAAACCGGTGCGGGACAATGGGGCAGCGCTCTTGCCTTGGCCTGTAATTTTTTCGATATCGAATGCGAGGTATATATGGTGAGGGTTAGCTATGAACACAAGCCTTATAGAAAAGTCATGATGAATACGTGGGGAGCAGAGGTATTTCCTTCACCCTCTGACAGAACTGAAGCCGGTAGAAAAATACTTGCCCAGGATCCTAATTCTCCAGGTAGCCTTGGAATTGCCATTTCCGAAGCTGTTGAAAGAGCAGCAATGGATGAAAATACAAAATATTCATTGGGAAGTGTATTGAACCATGTTTTACTTCATCAGACTGTTATTGGACAGGAGGCTTTAAAACAGATGGAGATCGCTGGTGATTTACCTGATATAATTGTAGCTCCTTTTGGAGGGGGTTCAAATTTTGCAGGAATATCTTTTCCGTTCCTCAGATTGAATTTTGAAGAAGGTAAGAAGATAAGAGCAATTGCCAGTGAACCAGCTTCGTGCCCCAAATTGACAAGAGGACAGTTCAGGTATGATTTTGGCGATACCATTGGCATGACACCACTCTTACCTATGTATACGCTTGGTCATAATTTTGTACCAGCTCCTATTCATGCCGGAGGTTTGCGATACCATGGCGCCGGTGTGATTGTGAGCCAATTATTAAAGGATAAACTGATTGAAGCAAGAGCACATAACCAGATTGAATGTTTTGAGGCAGGTATTCTGTTTGCAAAAACGGAAGCCATTATACCTGCTCCAGAGGCGACTCATGGAATCGCAACAGCCCTTCAGGAAGCTCAAAAATGTAAGGAAGAAGGTGTCAGCCGAACCATTCTGATCCACCTCTGCGGTCATGGGAACTTTGATATGGCAGCTTACGATGCATATTTTGCAGGTGAGTTAACAGAACATGAATTAACTGAAAAGGAAATAACAGACTCTCTTGCTGAACTTGATACTCCAGTAATTGAGTAATTGAATAAAAGTAATCTTTTATAATAAGCTGCCCTGTGTTTTTTAAGAAGGGCAGCTTTTTTATTTTTTTTTTTATTATTAACCACAATAAGCTATATTTGCTGCCCGGATTTTTTCGATTAGAGTGGTACCAAACAATCTGGCATGATTTTGGTTATTTTTTAAAATAATATAAAAAAAACTTAAAAGGTGGTGTTATGAAGAATAAGGAAAATAGTGTGAATTTCGTACTTGGTGTTTTAGGTGTAGCTGCGATTCTGATTGTTGCCATTTTATTGATCCCATAATAAATCCAATCCAAATCATTTACTCGCAATTTGCTTGTTTAAAATTTTTTGAATGGTGGTAGTCTATATTTCTATAAACTATCCTTAAAAAGGAATAAAACTTACTTGATACCTATCCTGGAACAGCAGGAACCTTTATCTGTCTGCTGGAATGGTTTTCCATAAAATTAATTACCATATAAAGGTTAATCTTTCCAGGATTTTGATCTTGAGGAAAGCCAAGTAGAATGGTATTCAATCTATTGCTGTTCATGTTAACCTCAATCATTTGAAAATCATGAAACATTTTTTCCAGTTTCAAATTATCAGTTTCAATCAACAGAGTAATCGATTTATCTGAAAACATTTGATGGTCTACAATCCACCCGCCATTTTCTGAGATAACCTTTTGTATCTTATGAATGATCTCATTTCTCAGATGACTGCAATAGGCTTCAACAAAAATCCGGTCCATATTTTAAGTTAGGTATAAAAAAGGACACGGAAATTACAAAAAAAAATTAATTATACCAATTTCCGAGTGATTTTCGTATATCTACAATTTTACCGAGATGATATGCATTATGATCAGCAATCAATAATATTTCACGCAAATACGTTCTTCCTTTGCCATGTGGAATTTCGGATGTTAGGTCTATTTCTTTATTATTAATCAGTTCAATTACCAATTCAAGATCTTTCCTGAAGTTGTTGAGGGTAGCATTCCATTGCTCATCCGATATTTCGTCATTACCTTCTGGCCAATATCCACTGGGCCAGGGAGGTGATTGCCACCCTTTATCTATCGTGTATTGTAGAATATCCTCCTGAGCGATACGCATATGTTCTAACTCTTCGTAAATTGAATGTAAATTGGGTTCTGGACGAAAGTTCCTGATCTCGGGATTGATATTTTTAATTGCTTCTTCAAATGATATATGCGCAGAACCACCTTGTATTAGTTCAATTAGGTTTTTCCGGAAATTTTCTTCATTCATTTATCAAAAGTTTAAATTCTTATTTATTTAGTCGGATCGTATGGTCGCGCTAATTTTTAAAAAGCTTTAAGACAACTCGCTTATTTTCATCCTCATTAATGCTTGTAGGATATGGATTTACCTCTATCAATTGAATTGTGTATTCAATGTTATAAAATACAAATGATCGGATATCTTTAATAGATGGTGAACAATCGCCAATACATAATAAAGTATTAAACTGACTGTTCCTGGTATCTTCTATAATTACTTTAACAGATGCTTCTCCAGCACGAACGCACACAAGATCACTGGGACAACGGCTGTCTTCAATCTCAACAACACTCACATACAAAGCCCTGTTGTTATTTTCAATAACTTTTACCTGTTCGTTTAGTTCCAGGGTAAAAGTAGAATTTATCGGTACCCACTCAGGTTCATCCTTATTGCAAGAAATGAAAAATGCCAGAATGAACAAAATGCTTAATATCCTTCTCAAATCCAAAATCATTTATATAATGACCCTAAACTACCTTACTAAGTTGTAAAAAGAGAATAATAGTTTTCATCTTTATAAATATATTCATTCTTTCTGATAAAAATCTTGTGCAGAAATGAATTATTTCTTCAATGGCACAGGAATATCAGGATAACCAAGAAAGTATATAGGATACCGATGGAAAGAAAGTGAATTCCCCATATACTGCTTTTATGTATTTTGATCAATAACCTATGTAATAGAGTAATATTTCCTCGTTGCATTTTTTGAAATATGGTTTAACAAATTTACTAGTAATCAAGCATTATTTGATTAAAGATATTATTCCTCAACCTCAACGATCATTTCTATTTCAACGGCGATGTTGCCAGGCAGAGAAGCCATTCCGACTGCGGCGCGGGCATGTTTTCCTTTATCTCCAAACACTGCTGTTAACAAATCGGAACATCCATTCACTACTTTTGGTTGTTCATAAAAATCAGGAGCCGAATTAACCATGCCAGTGACCTTTACAATTCGCTTTACTCTATTAAGATCTCCAACAGCAGTTTTCAAGGTGGCAAGTAAATTAATAGCTGTACTCCTGGCAGCGTTATATCCCTCCTCCATTGTCAGATCTATCCCAACTTTCCCATTAAATTCTTCTCCAGTTGGGCCGTGACCTGAAAGGAAAACAAGATTTCCAGAATGCACATATTTTACATAATTTCCCATTGGTGGGCCCATTGCAGGAAGTTCGATACCCAGGGCTTTCAGTTGACTCTCAGTATCTTGTTGAGCTTGAACAGTGATAATCACAATAAACAAAAGGTATAAGGGGGAAAAGTATTTTTTCATGATATTTTTTTTAACATTTAATAATTAATTGATTTCTTCAAAATTGTTTTTTATAACCTGGACCTCGTAAAACCCTGCCAGGCAGAACGCCGGTATGCTCACCATCAAGTAAAACTTGTTGACCATTTACCCAAACATGAACTACCCCGATTGCGTATTGATGGGGTAAATCGAATGTGGCACGATCCTGTATGTTACCCGGATTAAATACTACAACATCAGCATAATTACCTTCTTTTAGCTCACTACGTTTTTTTATTTTCAAATTTTGAGCCGGGAATGAAGTCAACTTCCTGATGGCTTCTTCAAGTGGAATGATATGTTCATCCCGGACATACTTTCCTAAAAGTCTGGCAAAAGATCCGTAAGCCCTGGGATGCGTACTTTGTCTTAGAAATACACCTTCTGTAGCATAAGATCCTGCATCAGAACAAAAGCTCATCCATGGTAAGGCAATCTTTTTTTGGATGTTTTTTTCTGCCATTGAAAAATACACTACCTGTATCCTGCTGTCATCTTCATAAATCAGATCGACAACAGCCTCATTTGGTGAAACGCCTCTTTCATCAGCTACTTCTGCAAGCGTTTTACCAATATAATGACGTAAATCTTCGTTTTTAAATCCAACAAGTAGAATTTTATCAGCTGATACATGAAACTTATTCTCTTCTATCATCTGTTTTCGTTTAACTGGATCTACAATTAATTTCATAGTAGCCTCATGACCTCCTTCCCTTGCCCAGAGGGGCAGACCGATATTTAAACCTGTTGAGCTCGCATTATAAGTATACATATCCGTTGTGATCGGTAATCCCTGATTTCTGACATGCTCGATTAAAGCAATAGCTGAATCAAGTAAATGCCAATTCTCGGAACCGGAGGCTTTAAAATGATATATCTCAGATCTGACATTAGCCTCACGGGCAACCATTATCAATTCATCGATCGCTTCCATCAACTTATCCTCCTCATCACGTATGTGGGAAATATACATCCCGTCATATTCCGCAACTACTTTTGCCAATTCGATTAGTTCTTGTGTATCTGCATGAGAACTGGGAACATATATTAAGGCCGAAGACATCCCTACCGCACCTTCTTCCATAGCTATTCGTAAAAGCTGTTTCATTTTATCCAATTCCTCATCCGTCGAAGGGCGATTTTCATATCCCATAACATGTTGACGAAGGGTTCCATTCCCAACAAAAGATGCTATATTGGTTGAAATCCCTTTTTTTTCCAGGTAATCCAGGTACTCCCCCAGGGTAGTCCATTCAATGTCATACACGATATCCTGTTGTTCGTCGAGTAACTCTTTTTTCATGATTTCATTCAGAGGGCCCATCGATAAGCCTTCCCCCAACACTTCGAGTGTTACACCCTGCCGGATGTCGCTCTGGGACCTGCCATCCTCAATCAGCGATACGTTTGCCCAGCTTAACATATTGATAAAACCAGGGGCAACAGCTAATCCTTGTATATCAATCTCATTCTTCCCTATTGCTTTATTTAATTCTCCAATGGCAGCTATGGTATCCTGGTTTATCGCAATATCTGCACTAAATGGTGAATTTCCTGATCCATCATAAATAATCCCATTTCTAATTATTACATCATAAACCGGACTGGACGTACAGGATGCAAGTAAAATGACACAACATATATGATTTATGAATTTTCTCATTTTATATTACATTTTATTAAAATGATTTTGATCGAGGTTAATTTGAAGAAAAGTATCATTTATTCCAACAGATAAATCCCATTTAAATCAAAAAGAACACATTGCCTGTCTATGGCAGTAAATAAATCTTAATAGATTTCCATAAGGGAGTACCTGTGAATTCATCCGCTGTTATCCGGATTTTACTAGTTTCTATCGGGTTAAAAACTTCAATTCTTTTATGCCCTATACAACTCCCTGTGGCTACAATATTCCAGCTCCCATCAACATAAGCTTCAATCCTGTAAGATCTAATTCTTTCACCTGTTGCAATCTCTTCCTGTAATACAATTTGATTTATAGAGGTTATTTTATCTAGGTTAAAATTTAAGATATCGCCAGATCCACTGGTTTCTAGGATCGGATTCGAAAATCGCTTTTTTATTTCATCGCCAAACGCTTTCAATCGTTTAACATCCGGCTCAGGTATCAATCCCCTGGGATCGGGTGTAAGCCCAAGAATAAGTGTAGAATTCCTTCCAACCGATTTATAATACATTTCCACGAGATCTTCAACAGGATAGATATGTTTTTCATCGCCAGGTTCCCAGAACCATTCATGACGGCCATTATATCCGCGTAAGGGTGCATCAGACATGGCCGGCATCCAGTATTTTCCATTTGGATCTCCATGCTTTAAAAGTTTGAAATCATTTTCAGGTATATCCCTATATGTTTTTGAGTCAACGGCAGGAAATGGAAAGGTAGCCCAGCAGGGATATGGTACCGTGCCAGATTCGCTTCCTCCCCATCTTGCTTCTGCCAATTGGGCATTATGATAAAATAAAGCACTGGATTGATATTTCTGTACTATCGGTAATACATCCGGTGCCCCCCTGTCAGGATGATCTGCCCCTCCATCAAACCATATCTCGAAAAGTTCACCATAATTTGTGCAAATTTCCTTCACCATCCCTTCCACCATGTGATTATAATGTGACTGCCTGTTCTTTTGAAATTCGCCTTCTCCATTAACTATAAAATCATGAACACCATAAAAAGAATTCCATCGAATTCCAATATAAATACCAGGGTTTATATCATATTTTCGGCAGGAATTCACAAAATCCAAAACGATATCACCTCTCCCGTCTTTCCATTTTAAAACTTTCATACAATATGGATTCACTTCAGATTGGTACAATGCAAAACCAGTTTCATGCGTTGCAGTCAATAAGGCAAAGGTTGCACCTGCATTTTTAGCAGCACGTATCCATTGATCTGTATCCAATTCTTCCGGATTAAATATATTATAGTCTGTTACCGGATGAATACGATTTTTTTCTTGCCGATATTTTTGATTATCAAATACATGAAGATCATAGTGAAAAATAACACCAAACTCCGCCTGTTGCCAGGCCAGTTGACGCTGATTTGGCATCGGTAGATTTCTGGGGGATTGACAAAATGCTATATCAACAAAAAAGTAACATAGAGTAGAAAAAAGGAGTTTGTATTTCATAACCGTATTACCAATGTTACCATTCAAAATCAGTAATCACCGGATAATGATCGGATATCTTTTTGGATAAACTATCATGAGGAATTACTGAATTAGTTATTATTTTGGCCAAAAATTCCGATACCATTATATAATCAATTCGATGCCCTCGTTCCCGGCTTTCTTCGGCACTAACAAGCGCTTCCGAAGGAAATGACCAGGTCCGTTCTGAAATCGAATTGATCCATGCATAGGAATCGATCAACCCAGAATTTAAAATTAATTCCATTGTTTGAAAATCGAAATAATTATCCCTGAGATTTTTATCCAATACCGGTTTGTCTTTATCTCCTTCTCTGTATCTTTCTAATAATAATGGTTTTTTATCTATAGCTTCTTTATCAAAGGGTGAATCGGCATTAAAATCACCCATTACAATAACTTTACTTCCTTTTTGCAGTATTCCGGTGATGTCTTCAATGATAATTTGAGCTTCTGCATTACGCTTCCTATAACTGGAAGGGGAAAAATGAATGACCCAGATATCTATATCCATTACCTTGCAATGGATATAGCCATGATGCATACCTTCAATCTTTTTTTTAATTAATGTTATTGGATATCGAGAAATTAATCCGACCGGATATCCCTCTTCCTTGGCTATTACCGAATATTTGTATCCACATTCTTCAGCCAGCAATTGTAGTTTATGCGGGGTAAAAGTACAAAGTTCCTGTAGACCCATTATATCTGGTTGATGTATTTTAATCCACTGAATGAAATCGTGTCTTTTTAATGAATCCTTCCCCCAATCAAATCCATTCCATATATTATAAGAGATAACGCGGATCTTATTTTTTCCCTTATCACAAGCAGAAATATTAAAAATAATGATCAAAATAATAAGTGAATAAAAGATTGTCTTTAATGTATGGATTTTCATTGATTCTTATTTTTACATTCATATCGGATAAGAAAACTCTCATCACCGTTATGAATCATAGATATGCCCCAGTGTATACCACTTGTGGAGGATTGGGGATCTACTAAATCAGGCCGATAAGCACCAGGAGCTCTTGGAATATTTTCTAATTTTACATTTAACCTTTGTGAAGAAAAATCTATTCCATCCAATGCATATTCGAGCGTCTCACTTTTTGAAGCCAGGGCTGCAATTCCGGCATTCTCCTGCCAGATTAAAACCTCATGGCTTTCATCCAGTATGGGTTGTCCATATTTTATAAAAGGGCCCTCAGGATTATCAGCAAAAGCAACACCCATTTTAGTTTTTTTCGGTCCATCAACCCCGTCCGAAAGATTTCTTCCCTTATAATATAACCATATTTTCCCACTGTGTAGTACCAGTGCCGAATCATCTACCCGGTAACTATCGAAAGCCCTTTTATCTACAGAAGGTGATATAATAGGATTCCTGGAACAACGAACAAACGGGCCATCAGGGGAAGTAGATACAGCGACCCCAATATGTGTAAAATCATTTACCGAATTATTCTCAAATTCATTCATATCATTCCCAGGAGTGGGCTTCACCGCTGTGTAGTAGAGATAATATTTATCACGATAATGTAAAATATTAGGTGTAAAAACTGCTTGAGAATCAAATTCACCAGGATAGCCCGTACCGAGGGCCTCTCCTTTTTCTGTCCAATGTAAACCATCATCAGATATGGCATAAAATATGGTTCCCCAGTATCCAGGTGATCTTCCTTTCACTTTGGTATACCATACATAATAATAATCATCTACTTTAATCACATCACTTGGATCTCTCCGTGTCCATCCTTTCTCATAGCCTATACCTGTTACTTCGTGATATGAAAATTGCAAGGCAGATATCGTTATTTTATGCTCTGTTCCGGTGATAGCAGATTTTTCCCTGCTTGGTTTACACCCAAGAAATATTAATAATCCAAAAATTACATACCTGTAATGTCTATACATTTAAAGATGAAAAATAAATAAGTTTTTTTTATTTCTTTTTCAGGTCCGCATAACTGAGTAATTGAATTCCTCTCCGCTCGATCACTTCTTTGACTTCTGGATCTGTCCACGCTTTTGTCACACCATCCCGGTTTTTAGCCACATCCATATAACCTTTATGCCCTAAAGCCTGCATTTCAGGTGTATCGTATCCTGGATGATCCACAAAAAGATATGTTCCTGCCTGAATATTCTCTAATCCTTCAATTAGATTTTTAATCATTTCTTCTGCATAACGAGCACTCTTGAAACCATCAAATCGTTTTACTCCATAAGGTTCCAGACTGGTTATCAATCCATATTCTTCAGCTAACCTGGCCTGGATCTCTGCTATTCTAGGATCAGCACTGGCACCTCCCATATGGATGCCCATATGTGTGATCCGGTCCGGGAGATCCCTCATCGCTCTTTCAATCTGTGCCCGTAATTCCTGTTCTACCTCTTCCGGTGTCCAGTCGCTATGTGTTAGCGTTTGTTCCCGGGTGAAGTTTTCTCCTTCCCAATAAGTTGGATAAAAATAGCCATTTTCATCTGTCAGGCTTGGTGCATTCGTTATCGGACCCCATTTTACATTTTCCCATTCACTTGTCATGGTGAGATGTATACCAACATCGTATCCGGGTACTTCTTTCAGCATTTTTACAGCTTCCGGGTACCACGCACATGGCACCATAATTTCAACAGAACGTGCAATCCCATTTTTATAAACATCTATACACGCTTCATTGATTGAATGTCCTGCCCCTATATCATCAGCCCGAACAATAATGCGAATTTCTTTCTGCTGCGCACAGGAATCAAGAAACGGCAGGATTAGTAAGATGCTGAAAAGTAGTTTAAATGTTTTCATACTATCTGGGTTATTGAGTTAATGAAAATATTTAGTTATTGAGTGTATTTAGTTATTACATAATAAAGGATTAGTAGCTCTATCCAATAAACTACCCCATTTATTCATAATTCTTAATTCTTAATTATTTACAGTCAGGTTTTCCAGATAATCCACATGTGGCTTGCCTCCATAGGCATTGGATTCCAGGTTAGCCCATACCTTAAAATATCCGTCCAGGTCACCATCACCATCCACATCAGCGAATTGGCAATCATGACCGCCCATATTTTTATCAAGCACTACGCTTTCTGCAAATTTTTGTCCTTTCCCGTCAATATTCTCCCAGAGATATCCTTTTATTCCTGCACCCTCCGGTAGGATCAAATGATCTTCCTGATCCATGGTATAAATATCCCAATCATCATCCAGGTCAAAATCAGCTACCCATAAGGAATGAAATGATCCCCTTCTTCCCGGAGACGTAAGAGGAAGTAAATGAACCAGAAATCCAGGATATTCACTTCCTTTGTTTTCAATCCAGGCAGCCCGTGAATCTTTCTGGTCACATCCTACCATTACAATATCATTATCTCCATCTTTATCCATATCGATAATCCAGCTTCTTCCAGATAATCCCCAATAGCCTCCGCTACCGAAAGGTAAAAACTGCCTGGACCATTCCAACCCTTTTCCCTCATTCCGATACCAGCGATTAGGCAGCACAATGTCTGCATCTCCGTCTCCATCCAGATCTCCAATTCCTCTGGGGAAAAAGCCACCATGAATATCAGCTCTGTCATCAAGTACTTCCATGGTAACAGTGTGTTTTTCCCATATAGCGTCCTGAAGTGGATCATTAGGTATCTCATACCAGAAAAGACCCTCCTTATCCCCTAACACAACAAGATCCTTTTTATTGTCACCGTCTATATCCGCAAATACCAGATCATGAATCTCATGCTCTATAGTACTATCGTACTGAATCCTATTAAAAGTTTTATTAGCTGGTTCCCCAGGATTCTGATACCAGTAGCCTCCCAGGATAATATCCATCCAACCATCCTGATCAACATCAAAAGTTCCCCCTCCCAGTTGCCCGGTAGGAACATCACCAGCTTTGTGCATATCCCACTCATGATTCCCCAGAAACTCAAACCATAATACGTCGTATCTTGTAATGGACATGGTAAAATCTATGTCACCATCATTATCAAAATCGGCTAATGCCGGGGTACCATATCTGACTGATTCAGCATACTCAGGCAGATCAACAGAAACTGTATAATGTTCAAATAATCTGTCTTCGGATTTATCCTTTGTGCAGGAAATAAACAGTAATAAAAGAATAATGGAAATTTCAAAAAGTTTCATGGCCGCGATAATTTAAAAAGTAGTTATGAATTTACTCAATATTAAAGAGCTAAAAAAAAGAATATTTTAAACTTGCCAGTTTAAGGTTTAAAGTGTTTTAATGATGTCAACATTAATCAAGTTTAAATCATCCACAACTATATCCGCATGATTCAATTTTTGTGTGCCGGAATGGTGATTTTGAAATCCGATTGCTTTCATACCTGCACGTTTAGCCGCAGTCACTCCATGTTCAGCATCTTCGATGACTACACATGATTCTGGTTTTACTCCGCCCTGCTCAGCAATTAATAGAAAAATTTCGGGATTAGGTTTTGATGCATGTACAAAATCTCCCCCAATAAAAAGCGGAAATGTTTGAACGAGATTAAATTTTTTCAACACCTCTCCGATGGTTACTGATGTGGCTGAAGATGCTAACAACAAATGATAATGTTTTTCGAGTCGATCAATCAATTCTCTGGCTCCATCCATCATCTTTACTTCATCCGTATCATGCAATACTTTCAGGTATTTACTTCTCCCTCTCAATAGCAAATCTTCAGGCTTTTCCTTCAGATTGTATTTATTAATGACAAACTTCCAGGAGTCCATAGCGGACATACCTACGAAAGTCTGTTGTTCTTCATAAGAAAGCTGCAGGCCAAGTTCTTCATACATTTCTTTTTCGAGCCGCTGATGCACTGGTTCACTGTTAATCAGTACACCATCCATATCAAATATTATTGTTGTAATCTTACTCACCTGTATTTAATTTAACTAAGACAAGATCAGGTCAAGGCATGTAAGCCAGAATTGATTATAATATTTCCAGAATACAAAATTACAGCCCCAATGAGGTGCAGGATCGCTTGTGTATGCCAACACTTTTCCTTTACCAATTTCACCATAGGCCAGCATAGGGTCCCCGGATTCCTCGAATTTCATGATAATCTCAAAATCGTCCCTGGGAATGGTTTTATTATACCCGAGGATAGGTGGAATAGATGAAAAATCAATGTTTTTGAACTGTTTTACCCAATCATCCTGTATAGTAGAAGAAAATCCTTCAGTGCTCTCAACCAGATCTTCATAATCGAGGCACTCAACTGGTAAAATTTCCTTAAGGCGAGTACGACCCCAGCCACCTTTACCCATCTCCCCATTGAAAGAAAGCCAACCTCCAAGGAACATGACCGATTTTCCTGCTTTTACTGCATCGATTGTCAACCTAATCCTATCTGGAAAGGTGAGTACTTCTTTTCCGAATTTTTCACGGTCGAAAAAACTTGGAGCCAGCTGAAATAGTTTAGCTTCAACATCACTGAAAATAATTGCATCATATTCTTTCAATATCTTCTCATATTCTCCGGGACCTAGTTTATAAAAATCCCAGGATGGAACTGAATTCACCTTGTGTTTACCGGAAGATTCAAGGGCTTTTTTAAGCCATTTTCCATAATTAAAAATCTCGAGCCCCTTGTGTTCGAAATTAAAAGGGGATTCGGCAAAAACGGGGCCATTAAGTACTGCCCAGTCACCGACATAATAAACGCTAGCCATGAATGAAATATTAAATCTTTGGCAAAAATATAAAATTACTGTGGCATTCATTCATTATTGTGACATAACATATTATCTTGATAAAAAATAATATGACATGACTAGAATTTATCTATTGTTAATTATAATTGTTTATTTACCAGCCCGGGGGCAGAATAATCCTGAAAGTATATTACTTAAAAATTACAGACCTGTTAACATTTACCAGACTTCAGTAACCCTTCCTCAAAAATCCAGTTTCGCTGTAATTGATATGCATACACATCCTTATGCAAAATCCGAAGAAGACCTGGATAAATGGATTAAAATTATGGGAGAAACCGGATTGAAAAAAAGCATAGTCATGACGTATGCACATGGAACCCGATTTGATTCCCTCGTTAATGCCTATGCTAAATATAATGAATACTTTGATCTATGGTGCGGAATAGATTACAGTAGATATGAACAACCAGACTTTGCCGAGCACGCGATCAGGGAGCTGAAACGCTGTTTTCAAAATGGGGCTACCGGGGTTGGTGAACTGGGTGATAAAGGGAAGGGATTATTTTACTGCAAACCACCAGCCTGGGGAATGCATTCCGATGATCCAAGAATGATCCCCGTTTTTTCAGCATGTGCCGAACTAAATATGCCGGTAAATATACATGTAGCTGATCCAAAATGGATGTATGAAAAGATGGATGAAACCAATGACGGATTAATGAACGCCTATAAATGGCGATTGGATAACCAATCTGATATCAAGGGTCATGGAGATATGATTAGAATCCTTGAGAATACTGTGAAACAGAATCCAAATACGACCTTTATCGCCTGCCACCTGGCCAATTGTACATATGATTTATCACTCATAGGCAGATTACTGGAAAATTACCCAAATTTATACATTGATATCGGTGCCAGGTATGCCGAGCTTGCCCCTATTCCACGTACAGCCAGAAATTTTTTCATCACTTATCAGGACCGGATTGTTTATGGTACAGACATGGGTTTCGATAAAAGCATGTATCAGCTCACATTCAGGATTCTCGAAACATCTGATGAGCACTTCTACGATTTTGATCGATCCAGTTATCATTGGGCATTAAATGGGCTGGATTTGTCTGAAGAAGTACTGGAAAAGGTGTATTACAAAAATGCAGAGAAAATAATCGGGCGATGAAAAGACACGTGCTAACGAGGAAAATAACTGCAGGGCACATGAAGATCAAGAAAAGTTTGCAAATAAAGTAAATGTTCTATACAGTAACAATAAAAAATCTTTGCGTTTGCCCGTCGTTCTTTGCGGATAAAATATCCTCAGAGCGCTTGAAGATCACACAAAGATGAGAGTAATTATAATCAACCTCTAATATAGGGTGTAAAAAAATTTGCACCTGAAGTAGAATGGTGCAGGCCAACAGGAGATTATCTCCAGTTCTTTATTTTTTAATTAGATAATTTTTTAGCGTAATCATCATGAAATCCAAATTCTTTTTTTCACCGAATTTATTGCATGTGGCCATTAGGAAATTGATTGTTCTGATCTCTACTAAAACTAAGATCCTGTATAATAAACTAGTTCATTTTATAAGTCCTAATTTAGTTGAATGGGAAGGTGCTTCATATGGATTGATCTTGGGCATTCTTATCATGTTATTGGTTACAGCACTCGCCTTTGTACAATTTCTTGGATGGATAGTACCGATATTATTCATCTTTTCCCGATTATTAATGGGTTTAGTAGGTGGATTACTCATTTATCTATTATTAAGCTTATATCAATTCCCGCCAAAATTATTCCGCTGGGTGCTGATTGGGAGTATCGTGATCCTGAGTCAATACTGGCCAGGGAATATAATGGGGAAAACTGTTCTTATGTTGGGTACCGTTCTTTCATTTTCTTTTCTTTTTGGTACTTCGTGGTCATTCTTTCATTCCCGATTGTCTGATCGAAAAATCAAGAATAAGATACTATCGATCATATTTTTTATACTTGGCTCTGCCGGCATATGCCTGGGCGGATATGGGTTACTTATCAAGGGCTGGCCCTGTGAAATTCCTGAAAATGCAGCCCTCAAATCAGAAGCTGAAGTGAGTCAAATTACACTTCAAGATCCATCTAAACAGGGAAATTATACAGTAAAATATCTAACTTATGGAAGTGGAAAAGATTTACACCGGGATGAATTTGGAGAAAATGTCTCCATTGTTACTGATTCTGTCGATGGAAGCCCATTTGTAAAAAACTGGAAAAAATTTCATGGTTGGGTACGAACTAAATATTGGGGATTCAATGAAAAAGCGCTACCTCTCAATGCACGAGTGTGGTATCCAGATGAAAATGGTCCATTCCCTCTGGTATTGATAGTACATGGTAATCACCTCGATCAGGATTATTCTGATCCCGGATATGAATACCTGGGCACATTACTTGCCAGCAGGGGATTTATTGTTGTTTCAGTTGATGAAAACTTCCTTAACAGTAGTTGGGCCAACATGTTTGATCACCTGAAAGAAGAGAACGATTGTCGTGGTTGGCTATTATTAAAGCACCTTGAAAAATGGCATGAATGGAATGGGGATGTGGAAAATTCATTCTTTCAGAAAGTAGATACAACAAATATTGCACTTATTGGCCATTCCCGAGGTGGAGAAGCAGTGGCTATCGCAGGATTATTCAATGATTTGCCTTATTATCCGGATGATGCTACTGTCTCCTTTAATTTTGGCTTTCAAATTAAAACGATCATTGCAATTGCCCCTGTAGATGGTCAATATAAACCAGGGAACACAGGAACGGTGTTACATAATGTCAATTATTTTTCCATTCAAGGAGCGCACGATATGGATATGACCTCCTATCACGGAGCAATTCAGTATCAGCGTACCTTTTTTTCAGATGACAATTTTCATGTAAAAGCAGGTCTTTATGTGAATCAGGCTAATCACGGCCAGTTTAATACAGTTTGGGGTGACAATGATGTCGGAATCCCCGGGATTACCATATACAACCGGAAAACACTTATGTCAGAGGATGATCAGATGATTATTGGAAAAGTATTTATCATAGCTTTTCTGGAGGCAACGTTAAATAAAAAAAAGGAATATCTGAATCTATTCAGGGATTATCGAACCGGTCTAGAATGGCTACCGGAAACAATTTATCTCAACCAATATGAAGATACCCATAACAAAATACTTATTGATTTTGAAGAAGATCTCGACTTAAGTACAGGTTCAATCACGAAAAGTAAAATAGGTATGCAAGATCTAACCGTCTGGAGAGAAAGAGAAATCCCCTTAAAATGGAGATCCTATGAAACAAAAGGTGTTTATGTTGGGTGGAACCGGGAAACCACGGATTCAATGATCGCTGAATATGTCATTTCAATGCCGCCTATTGATTTTTTCACATCTGATTCCATGACCCATTTATACTGTAACCTGGCCGATGCGAATGAAAACTCAAATCCAAAACCTGATGAATCTAAAAATGGAAATAAAATATCGGAATCTAACGAGAAAAAGAATACACAGTCGAAGAAAAAGAAAAAATCCAATCAAAAAAGAGATCCAATAAACATCAGCGTTGCGATTATTGATGCTCAAGGAAATGAGGCATCTATTCCGATCAGTGAATATGCATATATTCAACCTCAACTTGAACCTCATATTCTGAAAGCAGACTTTATGACCGACGGTAAAAAATCAGAAATCATTTTTCAATCCTTCTTTTTACCATTCAGTTTATTTTTAAATCAGAATGCTCAAATCAATTTATCTGAAATAAGACAAATTAAATTCGTATTTGATAAAAGTGAGGAAGGAGTGATTATAATTGACGATATTGGATTGTGGAGAGAAATATAAGGATGTATTTGGTTAGCAATAGTGAAATCTACGTCGCATATCGGGAATGGTTGTGAAAACGTATTTATGGGTTATTAAGTTATTGTTGTTCGCAATTGTTAAATCATTCATAGTTTGGGATCCCAGAGGTTAAAATCAAAAACACTTCGGATTAAAATTTAGGAAATATCCTAATAACATTTCCTCCACCTGACATCATTTTGATCTTTAGCGTATCTTTATTAGTCGCATCTAATTCCATATATTCCGCATGCTGTGGATTCTGATCTGCATCATCAGTATCAGCATACATCTCTACCTGATACCTCCCGTCCTTCAAAAATGAAAGTGGGATATTCAATTGTCTGGGAGTCCAGTCCGTAATGGTTCCTATAAACCATTCTTCGTCTTTTCTTCTGGCAATTGAAACATAATCTCCCACCTCTGCATGGAGTACTTTCGTTTCATCCCATGAGACAGTCACCTTTTTAAAAAGATCCGATCCTATACCATTCCTGTAATTATCCGGATAGTCACCTAAGACCTGGAAGCCGGTTTCGAATAATACAAGTTGTGCAAGATGATGACACCTCGTTCCCAGACTGTTAAATTCATCCCATACGATTTTATAATCCTGCCGGGTTTTATTTGTGAATCCTACCACGATATAATCCATGGGGCCAGCCAGCATTCGAGTAAACGGAATGATACAATTATGTTCTGGAGTGGGGATACTGTCCCATTTATAATATTCAAGACCTAATACAGCTTCATGGGCCAGCAGGTTAGGATAGGTTCTGCTGATGCCGGTGGGTTTATATATCCCATGAAATTCAACCATAAACTGGTTTTCAGCAGCTTTTTTAATGATTGAGTTCACCAGATTAACTGTCTCCTGATCGTCACTGTCGAAAAAATCTACATTAAATCCTTTAATCCCCCATTCTTTAAACAGAGGAATAACTTCATCAATTTGCTTTATTAATAAATTACTCAAAGTCCATAGAAATACATTTACGTCTTTTTTATTAGCATAATCGACCAGGTAAGGAATGTCAATTTCCGGAATAGGTTTTGTCAGATCAAGTGTAGTATCGGACCAGTTCAGGCCATACCAACCAGCGTCGATTGACATATAATCTAATCCATAATCAGCACAAAAATCTATAAAATGTTTCATGGTACGTGTATCCATAGCTCCTTCCCATCCAGTACCCTTAACAGTTTGATCACAAGTCCAGTCATCCAGCGCAATTCCAGGTTTCACCCAAAAAAAATCCTGCTCAGGAGGATCATTCAGATTTGTTACAATATTCGATTCAACCAACCTTCCAGGATTTTCACCAATCATTAATACACGCCAGGGTGTATACCGTGGTCCATTGGATTTAACTTTAATTCCTGATCCAACAGGATGAGGTGATAGCATGGCGGTTAATAAGTTTGAACCTTCTTGATGTGGTTTGAGATACATTCCAGCATAATCATATAAAGCCGCTTCCGTAATTGCCACCCATGCATCCTGATTTACTCTGATCAGTATGGGAAGTGCAATAAGAGAGCTATCAGGAATTCCTGATAACTTATCATTCGTATACTCTTTCTCATATGCGGTGGTATAACTATCAAGATGCAGGCCCCAATAAGAGCAATCACCTGAAAAATTGAAGCCGGTGAGTTCTTCTGTAATTTCTATCTTATCGTAATTTGCCTGATCCGGAAAATAATATCTGAAACCAACTCCATCATTAAAAATCCTGAAAACCAGATTTAATTTATATCCGTGTATATCTTGTAAGTATATGGTATACTGATGGCTTATGCTTTTAATCCTGGAAAATTTTCCGAATGGCATATCGTATTCCTCATTAATCAGGGTATCTTCAATATCCTGGATTTTAAAGGAGTTTCCGAGGATCAGACTGTCTGATAACTCAAAACCTAGCGGGCTTTCCCTGAGAATTTTTTGATTAGCAAAAATGACATCATACGTCAATTGATCGGAAGATTCACCTCCATTTGTTTTTATGATAACCTTTATTTTTTCATCTGGAGAAAAAAAAGTTGAACTGTTTCTGGAAGAACAGGAAAACAAAAAAATCACGGGTAATAGAATAAATGGTAAAGAAAGATTTATGTAACAAAATTTTATACCCATACTTTTTTTTAACGAGACAGAATACTGGGATTTACGATCGAAAAAGCATCTTCGTTATCCCATTGAACTTCAGTAAACCCAAGCTTCCAGTAATCACGCGTTCCAAAAACACCTGAACGATACCACCAGCCATCAAGGTTTAACATTTCACAGGTAAAGCCCATGTCCATTATCTTCCCTTTATAATATCTGTCAAATTCATTAACCTCACTAGTATTAAAATCAATTGGATCCTCAGATATCGCAAATTGCCAGATTTAAATAATTAATGAATAATCCGAATTAAGTAGTTTCACGAATGCCTAGCTTAATTAATCCATTAATTAGCCCCTTTAACCGCACTTCCTGATCTTCTTTTGGATGAGTACAAATCTTTTCAATTCCAGGCACTTTTTCATTTACAATTTTAAGATAATTTCGTACGGTAATTATACTATTAGTCTCTATTGAAAGAAAGTCAAATAAACGACTATCAAGTACATCATTATATGCTTGTTTTGAAGGGGAAGGTATAAGTTGTGACAATACATCTTTGCATTTACCATCGGGCAATAAGTGTTTGCACCCAGTACAAATGTCATCTGCATGAAGCACGAGCTTAATCTTTAAATCTAAATTCAACAACAATTTAGGAGCAATTAGATGCAGAGAATGTCCATAGGGATGTGGTACATATTGTATATTCTGTCCGTGATCAGAAATAATATCTAAAATGTGATGTGGCCGTAATTGTAAATCGTAATCCTCCATTTTTTGATTTTGTTTTGCATCACCTTGAGATTTTTCATCAGAACATGCCAACATGCTACTAATTGTAAATCCTGATATTCCTACAAGAAAATCACGCCGATTGATTAATGACATAATATTCTTCATAATTGTGAAAAATTATAATTTGGTAAAAAAATTCACCCAAAATGACTGTAAAATAAGAGTCTAACACCCATTGTACAGCTTCATGACAAATTGATTTATAATAGGTATAACAATAAATTGCGATATATCAACATTGCAAAGAACTATTTTTCTATTGCCAATCAATAAGCAAAATGATCCATGGCAAAACAAGAAATTTCATGACCTGAAGAAATAAACATAACTATTTATCAATATTGTTAAGCCAGAAAATTCGATCAGAATGATTAGTAAAATTAAAAACAGTACCGATGATTGTTTAATAACAATATTCATATTACCTCGATTTTTCCACCATAACGAAATAATTCCGCCTGACATTATGTTCATTGCATTGCCCACCAGGCAGAGAAATCTCACCGGCAGGGAATTCCTTCTTATAAATATCAAAATAATGATATTGAGCAACGATCTGATCTCCATCCTGATACTCGAAATCATTCAACCATTCCGGAATTGTGGATTGATATAAGTTGTCGAGTTTTTCATACGCTACATAAACATTAACATCTTCATCGACATTAAAACTTAATGCGTTTTCTCCACTTAAATTAGCCTGGATATTACTTGTAGCAATAAATGTCAAGCCTTCGTATTTTCCAATTTCACTGAAAGATACTTCTGTACCTACCTGGGTATTTGGAAGATCGCCTATTTTCATTTTTGATACCCTGTTGATCAGGGAATCAGCAACAGAATGTACCCCGGTGACTAACACTTCATTATCCGGCTTTTTGTGAATTAACAACTGAAAATCCTCTTTTATCTCCTGTCCATTATCATCGATAACAGAAATTTCAACTTGATATTTGCCAGGAACTTCGGGAATTCCAATGATGCTGTTTTCTTCTAAGCGCAGCCCTGCAGGAAGCGAGGTTCCTTCTGGAATAAAAAATTTAACCGGTTGATTTCCAGTCGCTGATAAATCAGATTTATAATAGGTGCCAGCCCGACCTTCAGGTAGTTCAGACGTAGTAATCTGTGGTACTATATCCGTGCGGATTAACAGTTGTGCAGTCGTTGATTTTTTTTTATTATCTACTGCAGTTGCTACCAATATATTATCACCCTCTTTAACTTCAATCAAGATATTAAAAGGCAATTTTTTAGAGGTTCCAACAATTTCTCCATTTAATGTAAGGGTTACTCTTTTAATTTTACCATCACTGTCGAATCCATTTATTTCAACCTCTGCGTAACTTCCCTTCAGAAAATTCTGTTTATACGCAGGGCTTTTAAAAAATATCACTGGAGATATATTTCCGTCGTTTATTTGAGCATAAGCCCATTTCATCAAATCGAGTGAGGATACTGCATCCCACTGTATGCCATGTCCCAATCCCTTAAAACTGGTAAACCTGGGATTCACTCCGGTTACCCATTCAAAAGCTCCACGAAAATCTCCATTTAATCGGCGAATTACAGCAACCTGTGAATCAAGTTTCTGAGCAAAATGATCAAACTCTCCCCTTATTGCCCAGGCCGGTGTATCTTTCACCTTTTCCAGATCAGCTCTGATACCCGAGCCCATTGGAATGGCTGCTGCAATAAATCCGGGATACTGTTCCAAAAACTGCCAGGTTCCAACACCTCCCATGGAAAATCCGGTCATATATATCCGTTGAGGATCTACTTTTCCATCCGCTATAAGATTCTCAATGGCGTTAATAATATCCTGAAATTTCTGATTCCACCCCCGTGTCGTTTTTGGGGTCATAATAAAGGTAGGTTCGAGTTGTGTATTTGCACCAAAGTTATGCCACATTCTGGCAGGTGGATCTACCGCATTACGTAGCGTTGCGTGATTATCTTCACCACAGCACCCGTGAAGATGTACGGCCAACGGATATCTCTCGTTCTCCTGAATTTCCTGAGGGGAATAAAGGTAAAATTCTGTATCTCCTTCATTATGCCAGGTCCATTCCGGA
>Ga0209536_100001333_pt1 | contig 41153 bp, 32 predicted proteins | sample DeeMarSeWOR28_12_FD_187461 | JGI IMG/M metagenome (GOLD analysis project Ga0209536, IMG submission 187461) | Marine sediment microbial communities from White Oak River estuary, North Carolina - WOR-2-8_12 (SPAdes) (version 2) | ecosystem: Environmental > Aquatic > Marine > Intertidal zone >... | reverse complement strand
CCAAAGAGATCGCTACTATAGAATTCTACGTAAATGATGTTATCATACATGTAAATGTCATCAATGGTTCCAGATATTGTGAAGTTTCCAGTGTATTCGGTCCAATTTGTCCACCCACCATCTTCGATTGAAAAAAATACATAACGCCCCTCACCCAAGCAACTGTGCCACGGATTGAAAATCCTGTACCAGGTCTTATTGACCCCGGTGCCATTATCGACTGCTTTAAGGTTGATTTCAGTACTGGCGTTGACATAGGTATACGTGTTATTTTCCACGATACGGTCCAGTTGGGGGGTGCCGATTGTCATTGTGGTTGTTGGGGCCAGAGTATCAAAAATGCACGAACTATCTGCTATCAATGGATCGGATTCTATAAGGTATGTTTTGTCTACTGCGATTGAATAAAACTCGTAATAACCATCACCAAGTGGATAATTAAAATTATAACTCCAGGGTTCTGAAGTATCTGTTTCAGATTTGATCCAGTTACCCCAAGTTGTATTGTCAATTGACGAGCGGAACCAGAGAGTAACATTATAGATTCCATTGTAATCATCGGTAGCATTGACACCAAGTATTATTGATGTATTTGATTGCCAATATGGATCAATCGGATTCACGTATGAGTCGGGAGGATTATTGACAAATCCTATTGGATTCATAAGCGGATAATTATCTTGAGCTCCAGCAGAACCACCAATATTCGTATATGGTGTATCTCCAATCCCATCAGCTGGAGGAACGTTTTGGTTTGCTGTAGTATTTATATCTAGGCCAGTGTAATCACTCCAAAAGTTACCTCCAGTTGGATAGCCATCATCCCAGTTATTCGAACCAAAATCAGATGATTGATTTAGGTTGAATATGAAATCATTTCCTGAAATGCTATTATCGTTTGATGAACTAATGAAAACCCCGTTGATATTATCCATTATCGTGTTTTTCCTTATTTCATTATCATTTGATGATGACCATAGGCGTATGCCATCTTCGTTTTGTGAAATATTGTTCCCCTTAATGCAATTACGACTAGCTATTACGAATACCAGGCCAGTGCCCCAATTGTATTTGATATTATTGTTTTTGATTACGTTATCATCAGAAGTTTCAATACGAATACCATCACGCCAACCATCATCAATAGTGTTATTATCAATTGTTATAAAACTAGAATCTTTTAACTGTATTTGGTAAACTCCATTGTGTAAAAATGTGTTGTTGTGAATGTTTACATCATAACACTCCTTAAGATAGCACCCCGCACGATAATCATCTGAGAACACATTGTCCCATATTGATGTCTGGTTAACCATGTATAAATACAATCCATACTCATTACTGGTGCTTATTATTGTATCGGATATGCGGATTTGGTCAGAGAATCCAATATATAACCCACCTGAAGAAAGTAAATTTTGGTTCCAAATAGATATATCACTACAATTTGCTAGTATTATTTGGACTCTGCCTGATGGGACGGTGATTCCGTTTGTGTTTTTTAAATAATATACTGGCTGATTATTAATCAAATTTGATGTATCAATAACGTGTGAATTCCAATGTTCAATTAAACTGCCATACAAACTAATACCCTGGTTCGTTAATAGGTTCCCTGTTACAATGTTATTAATAGCGCCAGCTAAACATATTCCATTTCTACAATTACCCAGTATGTTATTCATTATCAGGTTATTATTTGAATAAATGGTTATTCCTTCACCAAAGGTATTCACTTGATTAGAAATAATCTGGTTATTATTACCACCAATTATGATTGGATCATGGGATAAGAGATTGTTTAGTATAATTTTATTGTTAACCGAGTTAGATATAATGTGAATACCATCGTATCCATTATTGCCAATTGTGTTGTTGTTAATATCATTATTGCTTGAGTTATATGAGTAAATGCCATGCATATTGGCGTCAAAAATGTCGTTCGAAGTAATGATATTATCATTGGATCCCCATAATGAAATGCCGTGGCCATGTAATGCAGTTGGTTGATTGTTTTTTATTAAATTATTGGATGAGTATTCGAGGCAAACACCTGCGTAATTGTTATCGTACGGTGTATTGTTAACTATCGTGATATAATGGGAATTGATTAAATAAATGCCCTCCCAGTGATGCGAATGGATGATTATTCCGTCAATTTTACCATTTATTACATTTTGGAGTCGAACACCTCCATGCCCATCTCGTGAAAGGCAATTTCGGATCCAAAAGTGATCTGTTGTTCCTGAGATATCAAAAGAGTAGCCTGAATCAGATATTTCGAAATTTTCAATTATCCAAGGATTCCCAGCAGAGCCATCCCCGCCTGTTACTCCATTTGCAGGTGTGAATCCTGAATTTGATGTAATCACTATTTGGGCATGTGGTACGTAGTCATAATTATCAGAAATCTGGCTTGCTTTAGTTAATTCATTGTTTAAAGGAAAAACGATACAACTGATTATCATAATCAAACTAAGCCATATCACACCAATCCTTCGCACCACTCTTGCCTCCAACTTCGTTGCAGGCATCTCTTAAGGCAATTAATGCTTGATGTTTTCAATAAGCCTTAAGATTCCACCTACTTATGGTCATCATAGTTTTGGCGGTTTATAAAGTTTATTCCCGCGGTTACTCTCTCGTCTCTTGATAATAATCCTCGCTGATTATCTTGCCGGTGGTGCCGTCCAGTATCATTACACCATGGGAACCTTCGACGCACCAAACAGGGACCATGACCAGGCCCCGTTTTTCCAGGACGATGTTCTCTTCCTTCGGGGCGAAGACGGCCTTTTCGATTATGGTGGCGTGGTCGCGTTCCACAATCACCTCGTCGTGCTCCTTGTTGGTCTCGATGATTCCCTGTTTTGCCACGGTCTGGGCGGCGGGTTCGTCGATCTTCGGCTCCAGACGGACATGGTGGGCGTCCACTTCGTCGGTGAACTCAGGTTCATCGTCCCAGGCCGAATACTTTCCAGTGAAGGCGTTGACAGCTATGATGCCGCGGTTCTTGCGCTCCTCGCCGTCCTTTCCATCGAATATGCAGAGGTACTCGAACAGGTAGTGCGGCACGAGTTCCAGCTCGTGCTTGAAGCCTTCCACCGTTTTAGCCGATATCTCCTTGACGTCGTCAAGGGTCAGGCGCATCTTCACGACCCTGGGGGCGTCCTCCGAGCCCAGGCTGTCCACGTACACCGGCAGGGGCGTTGTATCGTGTTCCGGCAGGGCGCGGCTCTCCGGCTCGGGAAGCTGCTCCGTTTCCGGTTCCGGCAGGGCCTGGACATCCGGTTCAGGAAGGGTCTGGGTGTCCGGTTCTGGCAAGGCCTCGGGTTCAGGTAGGGCTTCTGCATCCCCGGATGCTGGCAGGACCTCGGTCCCTGAAAGATTGTCATCTTCGGACTGCATTGAATCCGCTGTATCCGGGGCCAGCATTGCCCCTGCTCCCTCCGGGGGTTCGGCATAGGTCTTCGGGAGCTCTTCCTGCGGTTCTGAGGGGGCAGGAATACCCGCATCGGCCATAATCGCGTCGGAGATGTCCATTAAGTTGGCCCGCTCGGGTTCCGGTTCTTCATCGGTAGGATGCTCGGGTGCTTCGGTGACCTCTGGTGCAACCGAGGTGGCAGGGACAGCCGGGGTCATCTCCTCTTCCTCGGATCCCGGGGCGCTGACCTCCAGCAATTCCCGGAACGAGGTGAGTTCTGAAGTCTCGGCATGGGTGATGATGGCGCGGCCTATCTCCTTCTCGAGGTCGTGCTTGTTCCAGATGATTATTTTCTGCTCGTCGGCATATTGATAGGCGTCGGGACCGACCTCACCCGGTACGCAGAATATGTGAGTTCCCGGATAATCGTACACTGCCTTTGCATACTCGTGGAGATTGTCAATGCTGGGAGTGTCATAGATGCCTACCGAGATCATCAGGTCCCCTTTCTCCCCGAAAAGGGTGCCTTCCCACTCGTAGACCTCGAAACCGTGCTCCTGGAGAATGTGGGTGATAATGTTCTTCAGAGAGACCAAACAGCCACCGTCTCTGTATCGTGAATTGAATATTAAGGCTTTGGCAAGGAGTAAGAATGGAGGGTGGATGTACTCGGTTGGATTTGAGTAGAGATTAGGGCAAATGCGTGGATACATCCCAAAACTTATCAGAACCTTGGTCATTGCCCTCTTGATGAGGAACTACAAGGTCCTGGCACTCGCAGTGTTCTTCACAGGGCTGGCTTTGTTCCTGGGGGGTATCGTCACCGGGGACACGAAGGTCTATCTGGCGGTCATCATACCCGTGATAGAGACCACAAGCCTGCTGTCCATAGCAGGCATACTGCTGATGTTCGGAGCCTTTTTTCTGTGGGTCATGGGAGCCTTTTCAGGCATGGCCAATCACAGTGCCGGCCATGCATACGAAGGCAGAAGATCCGAGTCTGCCGGACGGTCACATGAGCGGGTCCCGGGGGGCTCGCGAGCCAAAGCTGGCGGGATAATATTGATAGGCCCCATACCCATAGTCTTCTCCAACGACAAGCGTTTGGCGATTATTCTGATGGTCCTAGGCATAGTACTCGTCGCCGCCGTCGCTGTCCTTATGTTTTTTATACTCTAATATAGAAAAATCTAAAAATAAAATAAATTTAAAGAAAATAAAAATATAATAGTCTAATATATTGAATTAATAATCTAAATAAATAAATTTAATAAAAATTATTTATTAATAAATATTAAGTTCTCTTATTGTTTTGGCCAGCCTATTTCTTTTGAGACTTCAGGACCTCTTTGGATTTCTCCTTGAAGGCCAGTACGTCCGTCTCCAGAAGCGGTTCCAATTCGCTCACGTCGAAGCCCTTCTCCTTCCATGCTTCGAGTTGAATTTGGTACTGTTTTTTGATGACCTTGCCCTTCTTCAGGACCGTCTTAGCCTGCTCCTTGAACTCCTTCACGTCTTCGAGATAATCGTCCAATCCGGTGGTGTCGTATCCAGCCTTCCCCCATTCCTCTACCTTCTGGATCAGGGCCTTGCGTATCTTCTCCTTCTGGGCGGCCATTTTCCTGGCTCCTTCATCGCTCATGGCCGTCTTATCCCCCTTGGCCGGTTGGGTTGCCGGCTCCGGTTTGGCCTCCGGTTCAGGGGCTGGTTCGGGTTCTGGCTCGGCTGCAGGGGGCTCTGGTTCGGGCTCTCGCTCGGGTTCCTGGACCTCTTCAACAGGCTCGGGAGACTCGGGTTCTTCCTTGACTGGCTCTTCCTCGAACGAGAACGTGCCGCCTTCGTCGTCATCATTCTCGTCATCCTCGTCCTCCGGCTCCTCTGGAACCTCCGGTTCGGCAGCGGGGGATTCCGGCTCTGGCTCCTCGGCTGGCTCCTCCGGTTCGGGTTCCGATTCTGCGACAGGAGCCTCTGGCTCCGGTTCCGGTTGAGGGGCTTGTTCAGCCTCCGGCTCTGGAGCCGGCTCTTCCGGCTCTGGCTCCGGAGCAGCTTCTGACTCGGGTTCCGGATCGGGTTCAGGAGCCGCCTCTGCCTTGGGCTCCTCTGGTGCTGGCCCGGGCTCTTCGGGGTCTGGAGTAGGTTCCTCAGGCTCTTCCTCAGGGGGCTCGGCTTCGGGCTCAGGCTCGACCTCCTCTTCCACGGCTGTGGGTTCCTCCGGCTTCTCCTCGGGCTTTTCCTCGGCCTCCGGCTCGGCCTCTGGCTTTATTTCCGGTTTCACCTCGGCTTTGGCTTCCTTTTCCGGTTCCCCAGCCGGAGGTTCTGGCTCCGCATTGGCCTCCTTATCGGGCTCTGGCTCCTCAGCTTCCACAGGTGCCTCTCCCGGCTCCTTCTCGGCCTCTTCCGCCTCGACTGGGTCTGCAGGAGGCAATTCCCCGATGTCCAGTGTCTCACTGTCCACGCCAAGCTTCTTGAAGGCCTCCGGCATGACGTCAACGTCCTCGAAATCGTCGGAGTCCAGGACAAGCGCGACCTGAGCCTTCAGGTCCTCGGGAAGGGCTGTGAACGCCTTGCTGTCCATCAGGTCGCCGAACACCTCTTCGGCGGTTCTGCTGAGCCTTTCCTTCACCTCGTCCATTTTAAGGGTGGCCATTTCCAACTCTATCTCGAAGCCGCAGGCCTTGCATCGCGTGTTCTTGGGGTCGTTCGGGGCCTTGCAGGACGGGCACGGGATGCGCTCCTTCTTTGCCTTGCCCTTCACCTGGCTCATGAGTATCTTGTTGGTGACCATTCTGGTGAAGTTGTCCGACCTCCTCTCCCCGTGGAAGGCCTTCTCCACGTATTCCTCGATTGAGGTGATGCCAGACTGGTAGAGGTACACCGCTTTCATGCGCGTGACGCCTGGTATGAGGGCCAGCTCTTCCAGGGTCTTCCTGGTGCCCGGGTCCTCGATGTCCACCATCGTGATGATGTCACCGGCCACCCTGGGCATCTTGAGCTTGATCTTGCCCTCCTCTGTGGGTTTGAGCTCTGTCCTGCACATCTTGCACTCTGACGCGTCTGGCTCGTTCACCTTGCCGCATATGGGGCATTTGATGGGCTCGGGTTTCTTCTCGGTGCTGTGAACGACCTGAATCTCGCCTTCCTGCTCCGGTGCCTCCTCCGTCATCCTGTTGCGCAACACGACAAGGGCTAAAAAAACTTGTGCCGGGCGGGAAAATCGGTAAAATAAGTTTAAAGCCTATTAATATAAGTCTATAATTTATTAGTATAAACTCATTAATCTTTAAGATAAAATACCGGATTTAAACTCTTACAATAATTTGTAAAAACCATTGGTTTGTGCTTTTAACTAAATATTTAAAGCTTTAAAGTTTAATTGATAAATAATTTAATAATTACCGTAAATTGCCCGGCATAAACCCCGATTTTCGACCCTAAAAATCCAAAAACCGCACGGAAGGGGTGTTTTATCTTCCGGAGTGTAGGGGTGTAAAACGAAAAAGGGGCTTCGGAGAGGTTTTTACGGGTCCGGAAAGGGGCGAACGAAAGATATTTAAACCGATGCTGGCGATGTCGCAAAACATAGGAAATGCGACGTTACTTATTTATACGAAAGGGCGGGATGTCGCAAAAGGCAATAGGTTTTTTCGGAGGGTGTTTATCGGGTATTTTCGGTTGAAAAGCGGTTGTTTTCTGAAGGCAAAGCGCACGCAGATGATGAAAGATCGTCAAGTTGTATTCAACATGCAATCAGAAGCGCTCACCCGCACTTCTCTATCATCGCCTTCCATCTCATGATGTCCTTGATTATGTCCTTTGCCGGACGGACGTCTCGCTGTGCCTCTCCGAGCAGCTCGATGGCGGCGAGCAGCGTTCCCTTGTCCGGATTGCCTATGTCCACTCCCGCGTTGGTGAATTGGGTGCGGATGATGGCCATTGCCATCTCCTGGTCCCCGTAGCCTTCGGCGAACTCCGTCATGATGATGTCGGCAGCATCCTTCAGGTTGCGGACCTCCTTTCCGCTGGCAGGGTCGGGCGGCCGCTCCAACGGGCCCAGGCTCTTGATCACCACCTCGCCAAGCTTCATGAAGACCTTTTCGACGTTCTCTCCGGTCTTGGCGCTGCTGAGGAAGTGGGGCGTGTCCAGTCTCCTCCCGAAGGTGGCCAGTTCGTCCTCGGATACGGTTATCTCGTCCTGGAGGTCCACCTTGTTGCCAACGAGCACAGCGGGAACGTCCTGAACGACCTTGTTGAGCTCGCTGAGCCAGTATTTCTCGACATTCTGCAGGCTGTCAGACCGCGTGAGGTCGCAGACGAAGAGCACTCCATCCGCGCCCCTGTAGCTCTTCGCCTGGATGCTGGTATAGCCCTCCTGGCCCAGGATGTCCCATATCATAAGGGTGAGGTCTATCGTGGCGTCGTCCCTCACCAGGCTCAGCTCCTTCTTGGTCACCTTGGTGCCGATGGTCGTGATGTACTTGTCGTCGAACTTGTCTGTGACGAACCTGCGGATGAGGCTGGTCTTGCCGACCGCGCTGTCCCCGAGAAGGACTATCTTCCTCTTAACCTTGAATCGGTTCATACCAGACATTGAAAAGGATTAGGCAATATTTAATTCTTCCTTGGTCGGGAGGGGGCTTGGATATCGGGGATCCACTCGCGCGACAACACCGCACGGGTGTCAGGCAATGAGATCACAAGGGAAACCGGGGATACGGGCGGGCCAGCACCATTTCACGATATCGTGACCTCGCAGCGCTTCTGGCCCAGGAAGAATACTGCTGCGAACTCGGGTATCTCCGTCTCCTCGGTCTTGGTTACCGTAATGTCCTGGCCCTTGAGCCTCATTGAGGAATCCTCAGTTCCCGTAACCTTGACCGGGTCGTCCGAGAAGCCCTCCCAGACAGCATCCCGGAACGGCTCGAAACCGTCCAGCTCATCCAGGCTCAATCGCCTGACCACCAGCCCTGATTTGCCGTGGAGGGTCTCAGGAAGGCGGATTAGGCGCTTGATGTCGGAGGTCACAGGTTCGTCGGTCTCCCCGGCCAGCACCCGTATCCTGTCAAGAACGAACCTTGCGAAATGGTTGCGGTTCCTGTCGCTGGAGAATGCCTCGAGCGAGTTTGTCCTGCGGATGATGTCCGTGCCCCTCTGACCCTTATCCCCCTCGAACAGCTCAGACCACAGCTCCTCCGAGGTCTTCTTGCCGATGCCCTCTGCCCTTGCCAGCTCTTTGGTGGCGGCCGCGCGGTCCATGACCTCGGCCCTGTCCAGGTATTCGAGGACACCATCCCTGAACTTGCCTTTCCAGCCAGTTGCCCCTTCTTCAGGCAGATGATAGGTGAATTTCAGAGCTGAATGCTGTTGAAATTGTTTTAAATCGAACGGTCTCTTGCGTATGAACCTGGAGACGTCCTTCTCGGTCAGGGTGATGTAATCCACTATCTCCCTTCTTTCATGACTGTTCAGGTCCAGGACGCGGGGGTCGCGCACGTGTGCGTGATAGCCCCGGCCTCCCGAGAACACGATCTGGATGTCCTCCTCGGCGAATCCGAAGTCCGAGAGCAGGTAGGATTCGAGTAGCTTTTTGAACTCGATCTTGACCGCGGCCAGCTGCTCTCCGAGGGTCATACTTTCAGCGCCTTCGATGTGGTCGGCGTCGAGGTCGAAGACCAGGTCGGCGCCCAGCCATTCCTTCTCGTCCATGAACTTCTGGCCGGGACTCTTGTAATAGGCTGATGAATGATAGGCGTGCAGTGGAACGTGCTTCCTCAAGAAGCCCTGCATGTCCTTCAGGTCGGCGAAGGCCAGGTGCCTCCACATGCCGCCGCGCTCGGTGATAACGCCGTATTCCCTCTCCTCCAGCCTGAGCGGGGGGGGCAGCTCTGTCCCGGCATAATATTTCGAGAAACGCTTCTTGAGGAAATCGAGCCTGAGCATCTCGGACTCGCCCTTCGGGCCTGCCATGGGCTTGGATAAGGTCCGGGCGGATTTAAGGTTTGGGTGGACTGATTCACCTCATCTGGCAAAACCTTATTATGAGGTGGCATGATGTCTAATCCAATGTCAGATATCAAGGGCTTGGCGGAGAAGCTCCGGGGGCTCAAGGAGGAGAAGAACGCGGTCATACTGGCCCACAACTACCAGCTTCCCGAGGTGCAGGACAACGCCGACATTCTGGGCGACTCGCTGCAGCTGGCCGTGGACGCTTCGAAGACGGATTCCGAGGTCATCGTCTTCTGCGGCGTTGACTTCATGGCCGAGACCGCCAAGATACTGGCCCCTGAGAGGACAGTGCTTCATCCCGACCCCGAGGCGAAGTGCCCGATGGCCGCCATGTGCGAGGTCGAGTTCCTCCAGGCCAAGAGGGAAGAGCATCCGGATGCGATAGTCGTCTCCTACGTGAACACGACGGCCGACGTGAAGGCCCGGACCGACATCTGCTGCACATCCGCGAACGCCGTGAAGGTGGTGAGGTCCGTTGCCGAGAAGGAGGTGATCTTCACGCCGGACCGCAACCTTGGATTATATGTCCAACGGTTCGTCCCCGACAAGGAGATAATCCTATGGCCAGGCTTTTGCGCGACCCACCACAGCCGCATCACGGTGGAGGACCTCCAGGCGCTCAAGGACCGGCATCCGGAGGCCGAGGTCATGGTGCACCCCGAGTGCACCCCCGAGGTCATAGACTTTGCCGACCATGTCTTCTCGACCGGCGGAATGGTCAGGCACGCGAGGGAATCCGCGAGGACGGAGTTCATAGTGGGCACGGAGAAGGAGATGGCCTACAGGTTGAGCGTGGACTTTCCTAACAAGACCTTCCACCCGCTGGAAAAGGCCGTCTGCCCCAACATGAAGAGGATCACCCTCGAGAAGGTTGTCAGGAGCCTGGAGAGCCTGTCCCCGGCGATCGAGCTGAGCCGGGAAATAATCGAAAGGGCAAGGCGACCTTTGGAAAGGATGGTCGACATCGGCCGCGATGAATGAATATCATCAAGGTCTCTTCGTTACGATGGCATGGTTATGATGTATCATTTTATTGATCGAAAATACAATGAGATCCCAAATTCGAGTACAATCAAACACCAGTGAGCTTCGGATCCCTGTTCAAAATTCCAGTGAACCGAGTTCGGATTTTGCCTTCTGCAGCATCTCGGGAGTATGGGCCTTCGTGAATGAATCTATGGCGTTCTCGTATTCGATCAAGGCCTGGTTCCTGTTGCTCGATTTCAGCACCCTGGCGTGTTCGAGCTGTATCACGCCCATGTCGTAGGGGATGTCCAGTTTCTGCATTATCGCCTGGGCCTTGGCCAGTTCCCTCAGGGCGGTGGATGTGTGACCGCTTGTGTGCTCTATCAGCCCCTTGACCATGGCCAGCTGGGCCTTGATGTACTTGTCCTCTGACGACATGACCTTCTTCTCGGCCTGCTTGTAGGTCTTCTGGGCCCTCGCCAGGTCTCCCCTTCTGATCTGGCACTCGGTAAGGTTGGTCAGCAGGTAACCGAGGCTCCTGTTATTGGACGAGCCTGATAGGACCTCCAGGCCCTCGTTGAAGGTCTCCATCGCCTTTTGGAAATCACCCGTGATCTTGTACACCTCGCCCTTGTTGTTCAGCACCCTGGCGACCTCGATGTTGTCATTCATTCTCCTGAATGCCTCCAGGGCCTTGTCGTTCATCTCGACGGCATTTTCGTACTGCCTCGTGTCGAAGTTGACGCTTGCCTTGAGGCTCCACGCGCTGCCAATGAGCTCCAAACTCCCGATGTCCTCAGCGAGTTGCGTCACTTTGCTTGCATAGTCCAGGGCCTTATCGTATTTCCCCCGCCTCCAGAAGACGACACCCCTGCCGATCAGGACCCTGCCCATCAGGTAAGGGTTCTCGAACTGTTTTACCAGTTTCTCCCCCTCGTCGTACTTCTCAAGCGCCTTGTCCCATCTGCCCATCTTGGAAAGGATGTCAGCGGTCCTTATCACGGCCTCGCTCCTGATGTCCGGGTCAGCCAATTCGGCCGAGCGAACAAGAACGGTCGACAGGTACATGAGCCCGTCTATCCACATGCCTGAGATGTGGCATATCTCGGAAAGGCAGAAGAGAACCTGGGTGGTCATCCTGTCGGTGGCCTTCCCCTGGCCTTCGTTACCGAGCCTGTTGAGCGTGTCCTTGCAGAGCTTGATCGCTTCTGAGTACTTCTGCTCGTGCATGAGGTTCTTCGCCTTTGCCATTGTTTCGGAGAAGTCTTCTTCCCTCATGCTGAGGGGAAAAATAGTAAGCATATTAATCCTTTTTCCTTTAACTATGTATATTGTTGTACAAACCATTATACAATTGACAGATTAGAATTTAGTACCTTTGACATAGTAACAAGAGGTCACGCCCTCTCGAGGACCTTGACTATCTTATCGGCCGCATGGCCGTCGCCGTAGCTGAACGGCCTCTCCCCAGCGGGTTCGAAGTTCTCCACCGCATCCCTTATCTTGTCGTAGTGCGCTCCCACCAGGACGTTCCAGCCGTCGTCGACGGTCTCCACCCACTCGGTCTCCTCCCTCAGGGTGATGCACGGCGTTCCGAAGAAGTACGCCTCCTTCTGCATACCGCCTGAATCGGTTAGCACCTTCTTCGCGTTCTTGATGAGGCAGAGCGATTCGATGTAATTGACCGGCTTGACCATCCGTATCGATTCCGGACGCCCTATGCCGTGCTCTCCTAGGAACTTGGCCGTGCGCGGGTGGACCGGGAAGACAACGTCGTAGCCCTCCAGCGCCTTCAGGATAGAAAGAAGATGCTTCTGGTTGTCCGTGTTGGCCGGTCGGTGGACCGTCAGGAGAAAATACCCCTTCGGCTTGACGCCCAGCCTTAACAACACGTCGGATTGGATACCCGAGAATTCCAGGGCCGCGTCATACATGACGTCGCCGATTAGATGGACACCCTCGCGGATGCCTTCCCTGGCAAGATTATCGACCGCTGTCTGGGTAGGGCAGAACAGGAGCCTGGACACGTGGTCGGTCAGCCTGCGGTTCACCTCCTCGGGCATTGACATGTCGAAGGACCTCAACCCAGCCTCCACGTGGGCCACCGGGACGTGCTCCTTGACCGCGGCCAGCGCGCCGGCCAGGGTGGAATTGGTGTCGCCATAGACCAGGACCCAATCGGGCCTGGTCTCGATTATTATCTTCTCGATGCCCTCCATCATCCTTGCGGTCTGCCATGCGTGGGAGCCCGAGCCCACGTCGAGGTTATGGTCGGGCTGGGGTATGTTCATTACATCGAAGAATACCTTCGACATCTCCTCGTCATAGTGCTGACCGGTGTGCACCAATACCTCGTCATTTTCCTTCCTTAGCGCCTTGGAGACCGGCGCCGCCTTGATGAACTGCGGCCTGGCCCCGACGACCGAGAGGACCTTCAGAGTCCTACCCCCCAGAGGTTTGTCGGGCGGGACGGTCCGGGCAAGTCAAGGGCCGTCAAAACCTACTCCCCCCGGCATGATTTCCAATCGATATCATGGTGCAGCCGCTCAATCGTCTCCCCCTTGGCAGTCCCTGAGCATGAACTCCTCGACCACGTCGCGGGCTTTTTCCCTCTTCTCCTGGTGTTTGGCCACGAATCCCGTGACGCGCGCGGTCAGGTCGCCCTTGCACTCGCCGCACAATATCTCTCCGGAGCGGCACTTGGCCCACCTGTCGTCCAGCTTGGCGTCGTCCTCCTCGAAGATGTAATAGAAGTACTGGTACACCGAGCATATGTCCGGGTTCCCGCCGTTCTTCCTCTGCTCGTCCACGCTGACCGCGCCGCCTGTGAAGGCGTTGCCGATCTTCTTCTTGATGTCACCGGCGGAATCGACCGTGAATATGCTCGTGCTGGGCAGGGAAGCGCTCATCTTGTCAGAGCCGGCAAGGCTGGGCAGCATCTTGCAGTGCAGCAGGGCCGGCTTGTAGAAGCCTATGCCCTCGGCGATGTCCCTGGCGACGCGGAAGTGAGGGTCCTGGTCTATGGCGCACGGTATGACGCACCTGATGTTCTCCCCCTTCAGGACGCTCGGCAGGAAGGCCGTGGCCGCCTGCATGCTGGTGAACCATATCGAGCCTATGTTGTTGCTGTTGTCGAATCCGAAGACCGCCTTGGCAGTGCTGAACGTCACCTTCTTAGCCACCTTCAGCGCGATGTTGTACATCTGGTGAGCGTATTCGGTGTCCAGGAATATCCGTGTCTTGTCCTTATCGAAACCCAGGGCGATGATGTCCAGCGCGTTCTCGTAGGCGAAGTTCTTCGTGTCCTCGAGGCTGAGCTCGGGAAGGAAAAGGAACTTCTCGTCGTCGGTAAGCTGGAAGTACAGCTCGACGCCGAACCTGTCCTGAAGGTACTTGGTGAATATCCAGGGCATCAGATGGCCCAGGTGGGTGTGGCCCGAGGGCCCTCGACCGGTGTACATGACGAAGCCGCGGCCCTTCTCGTGGTCGTCCAGTATCAGGTTGAGATCACGATGGGAATAGAATATGCCGCGCCTGAGCATTGTGTGCATCTCGCCGGTGTGCTTGACCAGTCTCGCAACTAGCTCGTCGTCTATCTTCTGCGTTCCGAAGCGCTCGATGAGGCGGTCGTAATCGATGTCCCCGCTGACCTCCCAAGGCGTAACAACGAAATCATCTGGCAGTAGGATCACCCTCTTGCACGGCTAATGTTTGGAGGGATATAAGATTGTTGGGATATTGAAGCTGCCCGATAGAAAGGGAAGATCAACCAATAGGGTTAGGTCACCGTGAAGGGTTATTACACAAATGACCGTTTTATCACGAAACGTATTTATAGCAATCCCAAGCTGTATTTTCGATGCCTCCGAAGAAGAAAGGAACCAAGGGGAACGCCGGCTCCGAAAAAGGTAGCAAAAAAGCCAGCGCAAAGAAGTCTGGCTCAAAGCCCTCAACCAAGAAACAGAAGGAAGAGGCCAGGTTCGAGAACCTTATCGATAACATCTCGGACGTCCTCGTCGAGATCAGCTCTGATGGTAAGGTCACCTACGTGAACCAACGGGCAAAGGACATCTACGGCTTCGAGCCCGAGGAGCTTGCGGGCAGCGATGTGTTCGACCTCATACACCCTGATGACCTGGAGGAGGCGATGGAAGCCCTGGCAACCGCGATCAGCGACGGACAGGTGGCAAACATCGAGGTCAGGACCAAGCACAAGGACGGATATTTTATAACAGCCATCGCCTCGGCAAAGGCCATCGGTGTGGGCAAGAACATGCGGATAGTCGGCCTGTTGAAGGATGTTACCAAGTCCAGGGAGATGCTCGACGAGCTCAAGGCGAGTGAAGAGCGATATAGGGCGGTTGCAGAGGCCGCCCAGGACTACATATACCTTATCGAGAAGGATTATACATACTCATACGTGAACGAGGCCGCGGCCAGGCTGCTCGGGACAACCCAGAGAAAGGTGGTCGGGAAAAAGATCCAGGACATCTTTCCCGAACATGTCTCGAAGCGGCAGAAGAAGAACGTAAGGAAGATATTGCAGACAGGCGAGGAGGTCTATGAGGAAAATCTCTATCCCGTGGGGGACAAATTGATATGGCTGAGTGCAAGGCTTGCCCCGGTCCATGACGGTAAAGGGAAGGTCGACAAGGTCCTGGGCATATCAAGGGACATCACCAAGAGAAAGGAGGCCGAGATCGCCTTGAGGGATAGCGAGGAGAAGTTCAGGTTGATCATGGGCTCGTCGCCGGACGCCATCACCGTGTCGGACCTGACCGGCAATATCATCGAGTGTAACGACCAGACCTTGAGGATCCATGGTTTCAAGAAGAAGGAGGACATCATAGGTCGGAGTGCCTTCGACCTGATAGCTCCAGAGGATAGGGAACGAGCCCTCAAGAACACTGAAATTACATTGAAGGAAGGTTCGGTGCAAAACCTCGAATACGCTCTGCTGCGGGAGGACGGCAGCGAATTCCCTGGCGAATTGTCTGCGAACGTCATCCTGAACTCCGAGGGGCAGCCGATTTCATTCGTTGCCATCACGAAGGACATTACGCAAAGGAAGAAAATGGAAGAGGAGATTAGACACTCGGAGGAGAAATACTCTGCGGTAGTCGAGGGATCAAAGGACGCAATCGCCATCGTGCAGGACCTAAAGGTGGTGTTCGCCAACACTGCAACCGCAGAGCTCACAGGTTGGCCTGTTGAACAACTCATCGGGATTGAGTTCAAGGAGATTGTGGCACCCGAGTTCCAGGAGATGCTCAGAAAGAGGTTCAAAGACAGGATGGATGGTAAGGAAGTGCCCTCGTTCTACGAGATAGAGATTATAACCAAGGATGGGGACAGGATACCCATCGAGGTCAACAACTCGCTGATAACGTACGAAGGTCGAGAGGCCACCCTTTCCTTCGTCAGGGACATCACTGACAGGAAGGCCATGGAGGAGAGATGGCGGTCGATCGCCGAGAACGCGCCCGACATCGTCATCATGCTGGACCTGGAGGGGCGCATCACCTTCATCAACAGGACGGTGACCGGCATAAAGCCGGAGGACGTCATCGGTGTGAGCCAGTACGATTACATTGAGAAGGAGTTTCGTGGGATTGTCAAGAAGACCATTAACAGGGTCCTAAAGACGGGCAAACCCGGCTCTTACATCATTAAGGGGACCGGCCCAAAAGGAAGCATCTCGTGGTACGAGACACAGGTTGGCCCGTTAAAGGAAGGGGACAACGTCACAGGGATCATCCTATTCGTCAACGACATCACCGACCGGGTGAAGTACGAGGAGGCATTGAAAGAGAGCGAGGAGAAGTACCGGAGCCTGTTCGAGACCTCTCCGGATTCCATTTGCATAATAGACCTCGAGGGCAACATTCTGGAGTGCAATGAGGCCACAGCCAGGATCACGGGCTTGAGCCCGGCGGAACTTGAGGGAAAATCCTTCGCCGCCCTTCATTCCCTGTTCGAAGCCGACATTGAGAAATTCCAGACCATCTTCGGCCAGCTGCTCAACGACGAGCCGCTGGAGAGCCTCGAGCTGAAGGTCATCCAGGAGGGAAACATCCGCTGGCTTGAATCCTTCCCCACCTTGCTGAAGAAGGATGGGGAGATCTATGCCATCCAGGTCATAACCAGGGACGTGACCTCGCGGAAGACCGCTGAGATGGAGATGCGCCGCCAGCTCCTGAAATTCGATGTGGAGGACGGCAACGTCTACATAGTAAAGGAAAGGGTTCCGGAACAATCGGTGGAGATATTCAACGAGCTGCTCGACGTGGGTTACCTGGGTCATGTCATCTCCAGGAGGCCCATGAAATATTACACGGCAAGGATAGACAAGATGTTCGACTACGCCTGGATCTCGGAGAAAGGGTCCCAGGACTCGGTCAAGCCTGACGTCAAGGCCATCGAGAAGTTCATCGACGGCATGCCCACCCGCCAGGCCATCCTCCTGGAGGGAGTGAGTTATCTTGTATCCAAGGCCGGTTTCAGGAAGGCCCTGGGGCTTGTCCAGGCCATAGCCGAGATCGCATACCTTAAGGACCAGGTCGTGCTCCTTTCAGTGGACCCCTCGGCCGTGGGTGACAAGGAAATGAGGGGCATTGAGAAGGAGACCTCGGTGGTCACAAGCCAGATGGCCTTGGGCAAGCTGCCCGACAAGCTCCTTGATATTCTTAAATACATAAACAAGGAGAACCTCACCGGAGTGAATCCCTCGTTCTCCGACGTCGAGGTGGACCAAGAGCTGAGCAAGCCCACCGTGCGGAAGAGGATCAGGGAGCTCGACAATCTCGGTTGTGTGAATATCATCGAAAAGGGAAGGAACAAGTATATTGCAATAACTGAAAAAGGCAAGACGTACATGGTTCTATAATTTTTTCACTATTTTCACTATTTTTTTCACAAAGTATATAAAGTAAGAAAGCTTTATGTACATTGGCAAAATATTGCTCCGCCCAAGTGGATTTAGGAAATTGTTAAGAGGTTTTCAGAGAATCAGCTGTACTGTTCGTGCTTTTGTGGTGTTCATTCTATTCCAATTTCAGGCCCGTGTGTTTCTCGTACAACTCCGCCATGAAATCGCTGTCCTTGACCAGGCTGCATATCCTGCATAACTCGCTCACAGTGGTCCTTTCGTCACCTTCGATTATCAGACCTGCGGACCTGTCGATCTCGGCCTTGAGCTCAGTCGTCAACGTTATCTCGCCCCTCTTCCCGGAGAGGTACTGGGAGACGGCCGCCTCCGTCACGCCAAGCTTCTCGGCGACCTGGACCTGTGAAAGCTTGTATTCCTTGACCATTGACTTGGCCAGTTCCTGCCTGATTCCGGGAAGCAGATACCAGACAAAGACCTCGCATGGCGTTTTCATCTATCAAACACAATCGGATTGCATTATTTAACCTGAGTGCCGCCCGTCAGGGTCGGGTGGCTTCGGGAGTAAGCTTCGATCATTTCCTCCTTCTCTCGAACTCATCCGTCAGTTCAGTCCACTCCACGCCCCTGTTGGCCAGCAACAGTAAGGAGTGGAAAATCAGGTCGGCCGCCTCCCACACAAGGTCACCCTCCCCGTTGAAGGCATCGATGAGCTCCTGGCTCTCCTCCCTGATCTTGGCGACAAGGCGTGCGTCGTCGTCTATGATGCCTGACACGTAACTTCCTTCCGGACGGTTCCGTTTCCTTTCCGTTATTATCCTGTACACCTCTTCCATGACGTGCTCGGGGATTCTCGTGGATCCCTGGCTATCACCAGATACCACAGTTTCAAAACAGCTGTATGAACCGGTGTGGCACGCGTTGCCCTTCTGCCTGACCACGTAGAGGAGGGAATCGCGGTCGCAGTCCGTAAACACGCCCAGGACCTCCTGTATGTTGCCGGATTCCTCGCCCTTCATCCACAGCCTGTTCCTCGACCTGGACCAGTACCAGGCCTTGCCGGTATCCATCGTCCTGCCGAGGGCCTCCTCGTTCGCGTATGCGTGCATGAGCACGCGGCCCCGCAGGTCCTGCGCGACCACCGGTACCAGGCCGTCCTTGAAATCGATGTCCCTGATGTTCATATAACCACGACCGTTTGCCTTGCCTTCATCCTTCCTACCTTCATCTTACCACAACTCCGTTGCTCGAAAGATAATCCTTGATGTCCCCGACCTCGTAAGTGCCGTAGTGAAGGATGCTGGCCATCAGCGCGGCGTCGGCGTTGCCGCTCGTTAATACTTCCAGGATGTCATCGGGCGTTCCGGCCCCGCCGGAGGCGATTATCGGGATATTGACCGCGTCGGATATGGCATTCGTCAACTCCAGGTCAAAGCCCTCGAGCGTGCCGTCGGCGTCCCAGCTGGTCAGGAGTATCTCACCGGCGCCCTTGCGCTCGACCTCGCAGGCCCACTCGACAGCGTCCCTCTCCGCGGGCGTCCTTCCGCCGTTGACCAGCACCTGCCAACTATCCCCTTTCCTGCGGGCGTCGATGGCGATGACGATGCACTGGCTGCCGAAGGCCGAGGCCGCCTCCCTCACCAATTCCGGGTCCTTGACCGCCGCGGTGTTCAGGGAGACCTTGTCCGCACCTCTGGAAAGTGCTTCGCGTATGTCATCGACGGTCCTGATCCCGCCGCCCACCGTCAGGGGGATGAACACCTGTCTGGACACCTCCTCCACAACGTCGAGGAGCGTCGCCCTGTTGTTGGGCGAGGCCCCGATGTCGAGGAACACCAGCTCGTCCGCGCCTTGCCTGTTATACATCGCGGCGAGTTCGACCGGGTCCCCCACCTCGGTGAGCTCCTGGAACCTGACGCCCTTCATCACCTTGCGTTCGTCCACGTCCAGGCAGGGCACTATGCGTTTGGCCAGCATGTCACCACAGCTCCTTGAGGCTCATCTTGCCCTCGAACAGGGCTTTGCCGACCACCACGCCGGCGAACCCCGCTTCCCGGGCCTGGGTAAGATCGTCCTTGGATGCAAAGCCCCCCGAAACATAGATTGGCACTCCGTTTCCGACAAGGCTCGCGACCTGAGAGGTGTCAGGACCTCCCATCAGACCCTCACGGTCCACATTGGTGACCAATATTGAGCCTGCAAACGGCTTGACAAGGTTGAATGCGGTCTCGAGCGGGATGTTGGTCCTCTCCTGCCAGCCCTTGATGCCGACCTTTCCGTCGATCGTGTCCAGGGCAGCCATTATCCTGTCCCTCGGAACCCTCGAGGCCAGGTCCTCCATGAAGCTCTGGTCCAGCGCCCTCGAACCGAGGATGATGCGCTCGGCCCCGCTTCCAGCGAGGTCCAGGGCGATCCCCATATCCCTGATGCCGCCGCCCACCTGGACCCGGGCATCTGTGTAGCCTATCAACTGCTTGATGATGTCGCGGTTGGAGCCCGTTCCCAGGGTTGCGTTCAGGTCGATGATGTGCACGAGGTCCGCACCCTCGTCGCACCAGTTCTCCAGCCAATCGAACGGGTTGCCGAAGGCTTTTCCGGTCTCGGGCTTGCCGCCGACGAGCTGAACGCACTGGCCGTCGAGGATGTCAACGCACGGTATCACAAACACGCTTCCGCCTCCCTCCTGAAGTTCCTCAGCATTCCAAGGCCGACGTCACCGCTCTTCTCCGGGTGGAACTGGGTGGCGAACACGTTGTCGCGGACCATCACTGCCGCGAACTCGTTCCCGTACCTGGTCGTGGCCGCCGCATCGGCCAGCGGCGCCCCGTAGGAATTGATGTAATAAACGTAGGATCCAGGTTGCACGCCCTCCAGGAAGCTCGATGGCACTTTCACGGCGAGCGTGTTCCAACCTATCTGGGGCAGCTTACCGGCGGTCAGTTTGCTGACCTGTCCCCTGAAGACGCCCAGGCCCTTCCATCGGCCGTTCTCCAGGCTCTCCTCGAAGAGGTACTGGAGGCCGACGCAGATGCCCAGGAACGGCCTGCCGCTTTCTATGAAACCCAGGAGGTCGCCCCGATAAGGTTCGAGTAACCTTGCAGTGTCCCTGAACGCCCCGACGCCTGGGAGGACCAGTGCGCCGGCCTTGTCCATCTCGTCCGGGGTGACGAAACAGGCCTCGGCCCCGACGAACTCCAGGGCGTTGGACACGCTCCTTATGTTGCCCATGCCGTAGTCCAGTATGCCAATCATGCCGGTGCACCTCTTGGTCCCCGAGTGCTTATGCAACCATCTCCAATCATATCATTACCTATTCCAGCGTTCCTTTCAATCCTGGTATGGAGCCCTTTCTCCACTCGTTCGGTCTGAGTGCCTCCCTCAGCGCCAGTCCAAGGCCCCTGAACACGGCCTCCCAGGTGTGGTGCGGGTCCCTGCCCTTGAATTCAACCTGCAGTGTGCACTTGCAGCCCTGGCTGAAGCCCTCCAGGAACGCGATGAGGTCATAGCCGGACATCCCCTCGACGTCCGTGAACTCTGGTCCGTCGATGAAGGAGTTGGCCCTGCCCTCGATGCTCAAGGCCACGTCGGCGCTGGCCTCGTCTATTGCACCCTTTGCGAACCCGAAGCCCTCAACCCCGTCGGGAAGCTTGGACCTGAACAGTTCCAGCACGGCGATGCCGACGGTTATGCCGACGTCCTCCGCGATGGGATGGCGCAGCCTTTCCCCGGTCTCCACCTCGGCGCCGATGTTCAAGCAAGCCCTCCATGCAAGGGTGTCCAGCATGTGGTCGAGGAAGGGCAGGGAGGTATCGTTCTTCAGCTTCCGCCCCTTGACACCGTTCAGCCTGACATTGATGTTCGTCTCGGCCGTAGTCCTTCTGACCTCCGTTTCTCCGTTCTCCTCGCTTGTCTCAATACCCAGGTTCATAGCCTTGCCTCCTCTCCGTTTACTGATGTTTTCACTCTAAAAGGTCGGTGCATGTCAATCAATGGAATCATCAGACATGCTCCATTCAAAGCCTCACCTCCACCGACCTGTAGTGGCCGTCCAGGCCTTCAACGTCCGAGACGGCCTTCACGACTGGCCCGAGCCTTCTGAGACCCTCTTCTGTGATGTATTGGAGCTCCGACCTCTTCTGGAACGTCTCGACCCCGACCGGCGAGAACATCCTGGCGAACTGGCCCGTCGGCAAAACGTGGTTCGTGCCGGAGGCGTAATCGCCTGCGGCGACCGGCGAATAATTGCCGAGAAACACCGAACCCGCGTTGTCTATCCTATCAAGCAGCTTCCAGGGGTCCTCCACCATCAACTCCAGGTGCTCCGCCGCGTATTCGTTGGCGAAATCCACGATATCGTCCATATCTTCGCACACGACGATCGCGGAATAATTGGCAAGTGACTGAATGATTATCTCACCTCTGGAAAGGCCGGTGACCTGACCCTCGATCTCTTCGGCCACCTTCCCGGCGAAAACATCCGAACATGTGAGAAGTACAGCCGAGGCCTTTGGGTCGTGCTCGCACCTGGCCAGGATGTCTGCCGCGGCAAAGCGCGGGTCCGCTGTGCCATCAGCGATGATGAGGGCCTCGCTGGGACCTGCGGGCATGTCGATGTCAACCGTCCCGTAGACCGACATCTTCGCGCAGTTCACGTATATATTGCCCGGACCGACTATCTTGAGCACTGGCTCTATCGATTCGGTGCCGTAGGCCAAGGCCGCGACGGCCTGCGCGCCGCCCACCTTGTACACCTCTTCGAGGTCCAGCAATCGGGCCATGGCCAGGACCGGGTCCGGCACATTCCCCTGGCTGTTTGGAGGCGTGCATATGGCAATCCTCGGGACCCCGGCGGTCCTCGCGGCCACGCCCAGTATCTGAAGGACGCTGGGGTAGGCCGCCCTGCCCCCCGGAACGTAGAGGCCCACTGAATCAATGGGCAGATACCTCTCGCCCAGGGTGACGCCCTCCGTGACCTCGGACTTCCAGTCCCGCCTGAGCTGGCGCTTGTGGAATTCGGTTGAATAGGATATCTGCTCCCTCATCCTCTCAATGAGTCCGGTGTCTGTTCGCTCGAACGCATTCCGTATCTCATCCCGGGTCACCCGAATCGTATCCAAACAGACACCGTCCAGTTCTTCGGTGTAATCAAGAAGCGCAGGGTCACCCCGGTCCCTGACATCCTGAATAATCTTCGAAACAACGGGTCTGACGTCCTGAATGTCGGCGGTCGACCGCTTCATCAGGCGGTCAAGGTCGGCTTCGGCCATTTCGCTTAATCTTATAATCTTGATCATGTTCCTTCCCCTATATCACTACCCTCTGGATGTCCATGACGAGGATGTCCGTCGTGCCGTAGCCCTTGAGCCGGTTTATCGTCCTGGAGACGTCGTCGGTTGGCACTACCGTCTGCACCGAGACTATCTCCTCATCGCCCGTCGGCACGACCGTGGGCGACCGCATGCAGGGTATCTTGTCCATGATGTTCTCCAGCGTTGCCTTCGAAATGTTGAACATGATGTAGCTCTTGTTCTCGGCCAGCAGGACGCTCTGCACGGCCACTATGACCTCGTTGACGGCCGCCTCCTTTTCCGCGAGGGCCTTCCTGTTGGCGACGAGCGCGGCCTGTGATTCGTAGATCGTGTCGTAAACCACCAGGCCGTTCTTGGACAGCGTCGAGCCGGTCGACGATATGTCGATGATGAAGTCGGCCAGTCCGAGCAGGGGCTTGATCTCCGTCGATCCCTGGGAGTCGATGACCTCTGCCTCTATGCCCTTGCCTTCCAGGTATTCGCCGGCCAGGTTGCCGAACTTCGTGGCTATCCTGGCTCCGTTCTCCAGTTGAGCGCCCTCCTGCCCCGCCAGAACGAGCTTGCACTTGCCGTAGTTGAGCTCCAGGAGCTCGTCCACGTCACAGCCCTTCTCGGCTATGAGGTCCTGGCCCGTGATGCCCAGGTCGGCGACGCCGGATTCGACGTACCCGCCAATCTCCTCGGTCCTCATCAGGAGGAACTTCATCTCCCCGAAGTCGGTCTCCACGCATAATTTCCTGTCGCTGAACTCCCTGGGCGTGAAACCCGCCCTGCCCAGCAGGTCGAGCGTGGGCTTGAGCAGGACGCCCTTGTTCGGTATGGCCATTGTCAGCATATCGCATACACCTCCGTGTCCATTTTTACTATATCACAGGCTGTCTGGGGGGTTCCGGGCGCCTTGGTAGAGCCAAGTCCGGTGCCCAGCCCGCTAATCATATCCAAACAGACCACTTCAGAATTCCAGGTAAAGGATGAAGCCTCAACGATGAACTGAACCACGAGCGATGTTCTCGATGCTCACTGACTCCACCTTCTTGCTCTTCCGAATCTCCCTCTGAATCTCCTTGACGGGCTTCCCGGACCCTGAAACGTCGGCGATGATGTTCCACCTGGCCCTCGCCCCCCTCTGGAAGCTCTTGGACTCGGTCATCACCAGGTCCACTCCGAGCTTGGCCAGGATGGATGCCGCCTCGGCGAGGGAGCCTGGCGCGTCCCCGAACTCGATGTCCATGAGAACAAGGTTCTGCTGGTCCCCGTATACCGGGCTTATCGATATCGAATTGGACGCCTTGTCCAGGCTGAGCAACACGCTGTCGCCCCGCCTCAGGTCCAGGGACTCGCGGAACTCGTTGGGTATGACCAAGCGCCCCCGCGTGTCCAGCCTCACTATCGTATCCATCTTCACACCTGTCGTGGGAAATTCGTGGGAATAGGGAAACGAGGGGAGTATAAAAAGGTTTCTGTTGATGGGCTTAGCACCTAAAGTCCGATTCTGCACCTAAAGTACACTTTTAGTGCAAGTTTAAGTGCAAAGCCTGTTGCATGGACCATGCTACATTTGGATATAATGTGTCAGAGACCCGAATTTCAGGCCCCATCTCCTTACATTCGGGTTCGAACCCATAGTTTCTAGAAAACGCCCAGGCTATACATCACGTAGACCATCAGTATGCATATCAGAACTGCCGGCACCGTTACAAGGGCCCCGACCTTTGCCAGCGTCCTCCGGGGTATCCGCCCGGTCGAGTAGATGAGCGTTATTGGCGGCGTACCGATGGGTGTGATCAGCGAGAGGGAGAGCACCAGGGCGACGGGCAGCACCACGAGGTATACGCTCTCGCCCGCGGTGTTGGCCAGGACGATGAGTATGGGGATGAAGACCGCGGCACTTGCCGTGTTGTTGAGGAAGTTGGATATGAGGACCACTATGATCGACAATACGAAGACCATCACCAGCACAGGGAGGGTGATCAGGTTGCTGGCCAGTACCGAGGTTATCCAGTTTGCCGCGCCTGTGTTGACCAGCGCCTCGCCCATCGCCAGTCCCGCCCCGATGATGAGGAACACACCCCAGGGCACGATGCGCGCCTCCTGCCAGGTCATCGTCCGGGTGGCGAAAAGGGCGACGGCCGCGAGAAGGGCCACGATGGCAGTGCTCATGAAGCTGGAAGGCACGCCGAACATGCCGACGATGGCGTCCCCCAGTATCCAGAAGATAATGGTCAGTATGAGTATCACCAGCGTCTTCTTCTCGCCCCCCGACCATCTGCCGAGATGCCTGAACTCGTCCTCCAGGCTGCTGATGTCCAGCTCGATCTTGGGCGGTTTGAGTGCGATAATCAGGAGGCGCCAGACGAGGACCAGGAGTATCGCGGCCGTGGGCACACCGATGATCATCCAGTCCAGGAACGTCCACGGCCCCTGCTTCGCCAGCAGCGCGGACGTAACCGCGTTGGGCGCCGTGCCGACGACCGTGGCCATTCCGCCGATGACGGATGCGAAACCGATGCCCAGCAGGAACAGGACCATGAGTTTCTTTGACAGCTCGCGGTCAGGGACCTTCGACGCAAGCCCTATGGCGAACGGGGCCAGGAGTGCTACAGTCGCGGTGTTGGATATCCACATCGAGAAGATGAAAGCGACGACCATTAGTGCCAGCAGGAACCTCTCCACCTTCCCCTTCGATCCGAGCAGGATGGGATAAAGCATCCTCTTGTCCAGACCTGTCTTGTGCACCGCCCCGGCGAGTATGACGCTGCCGAGGATGAGATAGACGACGGGGTTCGCGAAGGGCATAAAGGCATCGCTGGTCTCGAAGATGCCGAAGGCGGTCAGAAGCACCGGCACGAGGAGCGCGGTAGCGGGCATGGGTATGGCCTCCACCGTCCACATGACCGCGATGAACACGAAGATGGCGATGGACATGTGGGCCTGGAAGGATATGCCGAGGGGCAGGATAGCCACGAACAGGAAACCCGCGACGGCAAGGAGCAGCTTGAGCGAGCTGCGGAAACCGACGGAGAGCCTGTTTAGGAACTCGACGAACGACGGCTTGACAGAGTATATCAGGTGAAAATGATGGCCGTCCGACTCGCGGAAGAAGTGCCTGCGGTGGTTCCTGTCGTTTCCGTCCTTGTCATTGGGTGCTTTGTGGTTCCTGCACATCCGCGACCGTGAAGGGCAATCCTTGATAAATCTGTTGCTTTGTATTTCCGAATCATTAGACGCATGGGTCGGTTTTCCTGTAGAAACGTTAAATAGAAAGACCCTTTAGACGCCTACCAATCGTATCAGAGGTTTTGACATGGTTAAAATCAGAAGTGTACTGGTTATGGTGAGTTTGTGCATGAGCATATTCCTGGGAATGGTCTCGGTCGCGCCCTTCAGCGGCGTGGCAAGTGCCGCCCAGGCGGATCTCATTTTGGTGGAGGCTGGGGGGCCATATTACAACTACGGTGGATTTGGCGGTGAGAACGACACATATCAGATCACAGCCACCCAAATGCAGGCCGGAGTTGGGCCGTATACTGGGTCAACGCCGGAGGTAACCATCTACAATGAAACAATGGTGATTGTGGTGAACGCTCAGCCCATGAACCTGGTGGACGCCGCTCTTGGTCTTTACAATTACAGTGACACATGCGGCGGCATGGAAGTCGGCACCTACCACGTGGTGGTCAGCGGTACGAACAGCACGACAAGCGCTATCACGGCGACCGGCCTGGCATCTTTCGAAGTCGCCCAACTGGAAATGAAGATAGAAATTATCGAACCGAATCCTGTGATCATAGACGTTGAAGCTGGTTGTTATTTCGACTTTATTGCGATGGTGGCTGTTCAACTCACACAGGACGGAGAAGCCTATGTGTTGGATCCGGCCGACGACCTCCGAATTACAGTCTGGCAGAGCGGCGGTTTTAAAGATGTTGACAATGACACCATGACCGCTGTGGATGCCTCGGCAGGCCTCTACAATTATGATTTCAATCCTCCATTCTCCGGTGTATGGATAGTGGTGGTTAACCTGACCTTATCCTCCGGTGGTCTTGCCTACACCGGCATGGACCAGCTTGTGATCCCCCCAAGAGATCTTCCCGTTTTTGAATTGTTCATCGACGCTGCCTGGGACTCTGACCTTTTAGTCACGGCACAGATCACGAGAGACGGGAGCAGTTATAATGTTGACACCATGATGGAGGAGGCCAGGGTGACAGTTTGGGAGCTGTACTCAGGCACTATGGTGGTGAACAACGAACTGATGGATTATTTCGATGACACGATCGGTCTGTTCAATTATTCTGCATATGTCATGACCTCTGGCCCGGTGTACATCTGGGTCGAGTACACCAGCGGGATAACTGGAGCCAACATTCCGAAAAGTATGGTGCTGCAGGATGAGATAATGTTCATTGCACCAGCTCCCCCGGCTGCCGTAGACATTCATGTAGAAACAGGATACATACATGACCCTTGGACAAACGGCCTGGGAATAACCGCTATCATTACGGAAGAAGGTGAACAGCGCCCGGATACCGGAGCTACAACTGTCAGAGCCACGATATATCACAGCGACCGGAACAGTGGAGCATTAACGAAGGTCTTAGACAACCAAACGATGGGCATTCTTGACGGTCCCAGGGGAATGTACAGTTACATATGGTCACCTGCATTTTTCGATGTGGGATTCTATCATATCATAATCGAAGCCAATTGGGGCGGTTCTTATTGGTACGCGGGAACCACTTCCACGGATGTGGCAGATTGGGTTGGCCATATATACGATACAGATATGAAGACAGACGCGATACTGTTCTGGCTGGATAATTTTGAAGATACCTGGGACAGCTGGCAAATGTTCTTCAACAACTACACCGACGACATCAACGCAACACTGACCAACATAAACAACACGATAGCGAACATCAGCTTTGTAATGCCTGACTTTTCTCCTATGGAGGAGTTGTTGAAAAATATCTCGGGGAACCTCAGTATGGTGGACCAGAACGTTTCGAACATGAACCTGCAGGTCAATGCCAACGCTATACAATTGGCGAACATCATCGCGATGCTGACCAACATCGACGCGGACCAGGCGGTGATTGACCAGGTTCTGAACGAATTCCATACGCAGTTCAAGGACTATAGGAATACCTGGAACATCACGCTGAACCAGATGATCAACGACCTTGACTTCCAGAACCTCACCGTGTTGACCATTCAATCGGGGCTTGCCGACTTAAGGGTGAACTTCGGACAGTTCTGGGACCAGTTCAACTCGACTATGACGTCGACCGTGAACGACTGGTTCAACATTACATGGAGCAGGATAGACCTTTTCGAAGCCAATGTCACTTCGATGATCAACAGCCAGAACATCAACTTCACGATGATGGAAGGCAACATCATCGGCGTTCTCAACGACCAGAATCTGAACATCTCGCGGCTGGACCAGAACCTCACAAACATCAACGCGAGCATCCAGGCTCAGTTCCAGGTCCTGTTCAACGAGCATGCGGAGACGAGAAGCCTGATATCGGACTACTGGGCGGCCTGGAACGTCACCATCACGAACATCCAGAACGACATCGACTGGCTGAACCAGACACTTGTCGTGGTGCTGAGCGACATAGGAGACCTGCACGCCACCGTGCAGGCGTTCTGGACCGACTTCAACACCACATGGAATGATTACATTATCGGGTTCAACGCATACTGGCAGCTACTTAATCTGACCATTGAGGGCGTGAACCAGACCCTACAAGACGACATCAGTGCACTGTCCCAGCAGATGACCGGCTTCGAGGGCAACATCACGGTCCTGCTCAACGACATATCCGGCTCGATCGCCGCAATTGATCAGAACGTCTCGAGCATGAGAACGGCGATGGACAGCCATTTCGTCCAGCTCTGGAACGAACATAACGAGACCCGCACTCTGGTGGGCCTTTACTGGGCGCAATGGAACGCCACTATCAACGGCATAGTCAACAATCTGGACTACGTCAACATGACCACGATCGCCACCAATTCGGCCTTAACGACGTTCAAGAACAACTTCGCCATCTTCTGGGACGGGTACAACGCCACCGAGGCCGCACACTCCGCAGAGGTCAGCGGCTGGTTCACCGACACATGGAGCATGATGGCCGACCTTGAGGGCACCACCGAGGCCCTGATCAACGACCAGAACGCCAATCTCTCCGACATGGACGACCAGATGATGACGGGCTTCCAGAACCTCTACGGCGAGAACCAGATGACCCGCAGTCACGTTTCAGTCTACTGGAACGAGTGGAACACGACCAGGGACCAGGTGCAGAGCGACCTGGACTTCATCGATTCCGAACTGGCCGAGCTGGGAGAGGCCGGGGATGCGCGCTCAGGCAAGATAACCATCAACCAGATACTCCTCATCATAATACTCATCAGCGCGATATTCATGATGATAGTCTTCAGGAAGTACATCGCTTACAGCCTTGGCGGGAAAAAGAAGTAAGCCACTGGAGGGATTTGAACCCCCGACCTGCTGATTACGAATCAGCCGCGCTGCCAGGCTATGCCACAGTGGCTCTGAGTTTGCGTATGTTTGGCCACTGTGTGCCTGGCAGCGTTCGCCCGGAGACGAGCTTGCTCGTCGAGGCACGGACGAGGCGCGAAGCGGTTCGTCCAGTGTGCCAGGCTATGCCACAGTGGCATTCGTTTACTGGTGATAGGAAATGCCAATGGCATATTAATTTAATGGCCAATTTCTGATCTTGCCCCTTTCATCGGATATAGGCATTTTTATATCTGAACCGGTTTTAGGCGTTTTGCATGAAGATTGGAGTTATCGGTTCCGGATACGTTGGCCTTGCCACGGCTTTGGCCTTCGGCAAGCTGGGCCACGAGGTCGTCTGCGGTGACATCGATGAGGATAAGATAGCCATGCTCAACGATGGCAGGAGTCCAGTTGCGGAGCCTGGCTTTGAAGAAACCTTGAAAGAGTTAACCGGTTCTGGGAAGCTCAAGGCTACAATAGATATCCCCGCATTGGCCTCGGAGTCCGAGGTGATATTCCTTTGCGTGGGCACGCCGTCCCTTCCGGACGGCGGTATCGACCTGTCAGCGATAGAGGACGCCACCCAGGCGATTTCCTGCTCCCTCGACGGGCAGGTGGTCGTGGTCAAGAGCACTGTGCTGCCGGGTACGGCTAGGGGTGTCGTACTCAAGGTCCTGAAGGGCGGTTCAGGCGGATACACGGTCTGCAACAATCCCGAGTTCCTACGTGAGGGGAGCGCTCTGGAGGACTCGCTGGACCCCGACAGGATAATCATCGGCTCGATCGATGGAAAGGGTACGGAGAAGCTCCTGGAACTGTACAAGGGCTTCGACTGCCCCAAGCTGATGACAGACCTCGATACAGCCGAGATGATCAAGTATGCCAGCAACATCTTCCTTGCGCTGAAGATCACATACTCCAACGAGATGGCAAACCTGTGCGAGAGGTTCGGCGTTGACGTTTACGATGTCATGACAGGCGTCAAGCTGGACAAGCGGATCGCACCCAAATACCTGGACGCCGGGGCAGGGTTCGGGGGCAGCTGCTTCGAGAAGGACCTGAGCGCGATGATAGCGGCGGCCAAGGACGAGGGGTATTATCCGTCCCTCATCGCCACCACGCTGGACATCAACGATGCCCAGCCCCTCCGCATGATAGAGCTGCTCGAAAGCGCCCTCGGTTCCATCCCGGGAAAGGACGTTGCGGTGCTGGGTCTGGCCTTCAAGGAAGACACGGCCGACGTCAGGAACAGCAGGGCCATCATCATCGTGCAGGCCCTCTTGGGGAAGGGAGTGAATGTCACGGTCCACGACCCGCTGGCCATGGACAACTTCAGATCATTGTGTATAGGGGACTTGAACTATGCCGGGGACGTGAAGGACGCCCTCAGGGACAAGGATGCCGTCATTATCCAGACAAATGCAGACGAGTATGTAAAATTGGGTCCCGAGGATTTCAAGGGCCTCATGAGGAGTCCGGTCGTCATCGACGGCCGCAGGGCATACGAACCCGAGGATATGATATCGGCCGGCATCACCTACCTGGGAATTGGCTGGAAGAACAGCAAATAATTAATTAGGGCGAGATATATATCGGTCCCCAATGAAAGCGGTCATTCCGGCTGCGGGGATGGGAACCAGATTCTTACCTGTGACCAAGGCGCAGCCCAAGGAGATGCTGCCAATCGTTGACAAACCCTCGCTGCACTATGTGGTCGAGGAGGCCATTGCCGCCGATATCAATTCAATACTCATGATCACCGGTCGCGGCAAGCGGGCGATCGTAGATTATTTTGACAAGAACTGGGAGCTGGAGCACCACTTCAGGGACACTGACAATCCCGACCTCGAGGAGATCAACGCCATCCTGCACAAGGCCGATTTCTTCTATGTACGCCAGAAGGAGCCGCTGGGCCTGGGGCACGCGATACTCTGTGCCAAGCATTTCGTTCACGACCAGGCCTTTGCCGTCCTCCTGGGCGACGACATCATCCTGGAGGAGTGCTGCACGGCGAACATACGCAGGCTTCACGAGCAGAAGGGCGCCAGCATCGTGGCGGTGGAGGAGGTGCCGCGGGAGAGGCTGCGGCATTACGGGGTCATCGATGCTGAACCCCTAGACGACGGCACGTTCCTCGTCAAGGACCTGGTGGAGAAGCCCGAGCCGATAAGGGCCCCGTCCAACCTCGCCCTGGTGGGCCGTTATATACTCACGCCGGAGACCTTCGGTTGCCTGGAGGGGATAAAACCGGGCCTGGATAACGAGTATCACCTCACCGACGCCCTCCGATTGCTGAAGGACAGGGAGGACATCTTCGCCTACAAGGTCAAGGGCAGGCGGCTGGACATCGGCACGAAGATCGGCTGGATGAAGGCGAGCATAGAGATGGCAATGCATAGGCCGGAGTTCGAAGGAGAACTGAAGGATTTCATGAACGAGGTCCTTGACCGCGAGAGCTAGGAGGTTGAAGCATCAGGATCAACATGGTGACCGGGCAGAAGAAGATACAGCGCTTCCTCAATGTGAAGAACCTCGGAGGAATGGGCACCCAGGCCCCCACCCTGAAACGGGAGCTGGAGAAGCGCGGCCATGAGGTCTTCATCGACGGCAAGGGCCGCGATTACGACGTCATGCACTATCACACGCCCCTTGTCAATCCCCTGCTGCTCCACAAGGTCAGGCAGGAGGGCACGCCTTTGGTAATCCATGCCAGGCACATTCCCGAACTCGTTCTGGACAGCTTCAAGGGGGCGCGGCTCGTCTACCGCCCGTACGTAAGGTACTCCAAGTGGTATTACAACACCGCGGACGTGGTCATATGCGCGACGCCTTACGTCATCAAGGTCCTTCGGGGGCTGGGCGCGAAATCGGAGATAAGGCTCATACCGAACAGCATCAACAGGGAGAGGTTCAGGCCCGACCCGGAGGCCGGCAAGGCATTTAGGGAAAAGTACTGCATCAAGGACGATGAGACCGTGGTGCTCAGCGTGGGCCTGAGGATTGGCAGGAAGGGCATATTCAGCTTCATCGAGGCGGCAAGACAGCTCAATTCGGGCAAATACCGGTTCGTCTGGGTGGGCAAGGGCGAGATAGGACTGAACGTGGTGGAAGAGGAGGAGGACTGGCCTTCGAACGTAAAGCTCATCGAGTTCGTGCCCTTCGAGGAGATGAACGGCGTGTACAACGGCTCGGACATGTTCCTGTTCCCCACCTACGCGGAGAGTTACGGCAACGTCCTCTTCGAGGCAGCGGCCGCCGGCCTTCCCATCATACTCCGCGACATTCCGATCTACGAGGACTGGTTCAAGCACGGGGAGAACTGCCTGAAGTTCAAGACGGATGCTGAGTTCGCCGGTGCGATCCAAAGGGTGGCCGGGGAGAAGGGCCTTCATGACAGACTCGCGCAAAACTCTTTGAGACTCGCCGAGGACCACGACCTGAACAAGGCCATTGATTCTCTGTGCGAGGTGTATGATTCCTTGAAGGGGGGGAAGTCTTGAGCCGGGACCTCCTCCCACGGCCATGCTTGAGCCGGGGCCTCCTTCCACGGCCATGCTTGAGCCGGGCCTTCCTCCCACAGCCACGTAATAATACAATCTGGAAACGGATTTTGCCAAGGGGGAAGTAGATGGCATTCGGGGACTTCATCGTCGAGCTGTTCCAGGGATTCGGCACTCTGGGACTTCTCCTGGCCCTATTCTTCGTATTCCTCATCGACGGCATGATCTTCCCCATGCTGCCCGAACTCTTCGTGGTAATATTCTACCTGGGCGGCATGGAGATGGCCAATCCCCCCGACCCCGTGTACTGGGGAGCCCTCCTCATCATTATCGCAACGGTCGGGGCGACCTGCGGCAACGCCCTTCTCTATCTGATCGTGAAGAAGGTCGGCCTGCCAAAGTTCCTCACCAAACGCATGAAGCAGTATGCCAGCATACTGTTCGTGAGCGATGAGCGCTTGATTCTTGTCAACCGCATCGCCCCAGTGCTGCCCTTCGTGGGAGCGTTCATAGCCACTCTTGGCTGGGACGTCAGGAGGTCGCTTGCATACGTGGCCATCGGCGGGTTCCTGAAATACTGCGTCATCGTGGCGCTGGCCGGGACCTTTGTCGTACTTTTCGAGACCGGCACCGCGAGATTGGCTTCCCTGATACTGGTGATCACTGTAATCGTGGTCAGCCTTATCGCGTCCAGGATCCAGAAGAGAAGGCTCGAGGACAGGGCAAAAAAGGAGAGACAGGCAGAAAGACCGCCGGATCCGGAAAGACCATTAGAATAACGCGGGGAGTTCCGTTGGGAGAACAGGCTGAAAGGCTACCAGATCCGGAGAATGGGATGACACGAGGAGCTCCGTACGATGAGCCTATATAAAACCGGGGTCTAGTTTCGATTTGCCAGTTGCCGCGTTCGGTGCGCGATCGCCATCCGGTCGACCGGGAACGGAATACACAGGCGGTACCAGACATATTTATATCAAACCATAAATTATATAAGTACCTAATATATTGAGGGTATCAGCGGGAATTGTATGGGCAAACAGTTGATGGATTACGAGGAGGAAGCCAAGAAGCGGAAGAACTACTTCTTCGACCTCTACGAAGGCTTCAAGTCCGCCTCCCCCTGGTATCTGAAATGGTACGACAAGAAGCACATCGAGCGCAAGGACTGGATACAGGAGGAGCTGGACCAACGCCTTAATAAAGAGAAGGTGCTCGTTGACATCGGCTGCGGCTCGGGATACTTCCTGATAAAGAACGCCCACAAGGTGAAGAAGGCCATAGGGGTGGATGTCTCCGAGGAATATCTCAAGTACGCCAGGCAGAACGCCGAGGAGCGCCATGTCGAGGACAAGTGCAAGTTCATGAGCTGCGACCTGGACTCAGTGGAAGTGGAGGAAGAGAGTGTCGTGCTCTGCACCCAGGTCCTGGAGCATATTGATAACGAGGTGGAGGCTCTCACCAAGATGGCTGACATAGGCTCGACACTTGTGATCACCGTGCCGGGAATGAGACCCACCTTCGAGAAACTGCGCAAATTCATATGGCCAGTGACCGACCCGGCAGGCCACTACAGGAACTATACGATGCAGGAGTTCAGAAAACGTCTTGAACTCCAGGGCTGGAAACTGGAGAGAATTGACGAAATAGCCAAGGGGCGACTTTCATTCAACTGGATAATAGCAGCCGTTTATACTAAGGCTTGAACCGGTTACTTGCTCGGTTTCACCTTCGATCTCAGCTGATAATAAATAGCATTCGCACCATTTAATAATAAAACTTGAAACAACTTATAATCAGTACTTGTCGAATTCCTTCTTCGATTTTTTCAAAGCTTCCACTACTGGTAATTCCTTCCCGGTGAGCATGTTGATGAGGGCGCCGCCGCCCGTGCTGACGTGCTGTATCTGGCCTTCGAGCCCGAAGGTGCTGACGGCCGCCGCGGTGTGGCCGCCGCCGACGACGCTGAGCGCTTCCGATTCGGCTATTGCCTTCATTATCTCCTCGGTGCCGGACGCGAACTCCTCCATTTCGAACACTCCCATGGGGCCGTTGAGCATTACCTTCTTCGCCGCCTTGATGCGGCCTATGTATTCTACCGTGGTCTCCAGGCCGATGTCGTATATCGGCAGGTCACTCGGCAGCCTTGAAATGGGCACGCCCACCCGTTTGCCGTCATCGTTCAGCGCCACGTCATGAGGGACCCTTATCTGCTCAGGGTATTTCTCAAGAAGCCCCTTGGCCACCTTGACGAGCTCCGCGTGCTCTGGTACCTCCTTGTCCAGGAACTTGTCGCTCGGCGGTCCCAGGTCCACGCCCCGGGCCTTAAGGAATATGTTGGCCACAACGCCGCCGGTGAGGGCCTCGGCCAGGGTGCCCTTCTCCAGCATGTACTTCATGACGTCAATGGAGTCGTCCACCTTGGCTCCGCCCAGGACAGCCGTAAGGCCGCCATCGCCCGTCATGATCTCGCCCAGCATGACCAGCTCCTTCTCCATCAAGCGGCCGGCGATGGCCGGTATCCTCTCGGCGAAGCCGACAAGGCTGGGCTGCGACCTGTGGGCCGCCGCGAACGCGTCGCAGACGTAATAGTCAACGGCGCCGGCAAGCTTGGTGACGAGATGGCTCTTGGCCTGGATGTCCACGGGCTTGTCCTTGAGCGCGATGTCCTCTGAGTAGAACCTGGTGTTCTCTAGAAGCAGGATCTCGCCGGTCCTCATGCCCTTGATAGCGCCCAGGGCTTTGGAATCGAAGAGGGACTCGATGTACTTCACCCTGCGGCCGACAACGTTCGACAGCCGGATCGCATGCCCCCGGAACGTCGTATAATCGCTCTTCCCAGGCTTGCTCTGATGACCTATCATTATCAATTTCGCATCCCGAAGGTCGTTCACCGTGGGAACGATGGCCCTCATGCGCGTATCGTCGAGAATATGCCCTGTCGAGGGGTCGATGGGAGAATTGATGTCCACCCTAAGCAAGACCCTCTTGTCCCTGAAGTCGAAGTCGTCCAGCGTGAAAAACTCCCTGGAGGTCATCGGTTGTCATAGGAATTGTGTATTTAACCATTTCTCGCGCAAGTATGTCAAACCTCCCATGCCCCGTCTGAGCGAAGCGAAGGGCGGGGTAACCATACAATAGCATTCGTGTGACAGCACAAACAGCAAGGCGATTCAAAACCCCGTCCGAAGGGCGGGGATGTCAAAATTGTTACAAACAGACCCTAAACTAAGGCAATCAAAAAAAAATAAAGGGGGAGTAAGCGTGAGTTTTGACTACTTGATCTCGACCCTATGGCGGTCCTTTAATTCCCCTATCTTACCCTTGTTCCAGCTGCTTATCTTCGAGAAGAAACCCGTGACCCGCGTAATGCCCTCCACGTTCTCCGAGCTGCACTTGGGGCAGGCCTCCATCAGACCGCGGACGGTTCTGCCGCAGTCGAGGCAGGACGTGAACTCCGGGCTGAAGGCTATCTGCGAGTTCTGGGTGTTGCGCATCGTCTTCTTGACGAAGTTGGCCAGCGATGCCGGGTCTGGCTGGCTTTCACCGAGCCACACGTGCGTGAGGGCGCCGGCGTCGATGAGCGGGTGGAATATGCCCTCCTTCTTCACCTTGTCAATGGGGTTGATGGGCTCGGAGACGTTTAGGTAGGTGGAGTTCGTATAGTAGAGCTCGCCCGCGCTCTTGTTGCCCTTGATGACGGTGGGGGCCTGCATCGGGTAGTGCTTCATGTCCAGCCTTGCCATCCTGTAGGCCGTGCTCTCGGCGGGCGTCTGCTCCAGCGGCATCTTGATGCCCAGCTCGTCCCCGATGCGCTCCGCCTCCGATTTCATGAAGGCGATGACCCTGAGGCCGAACATCAGCGGCTCCTTGCCCTGGTGGAGCTGTTCTCCGGTATGGTACTGGATCATCTCGTTGAGACCGAGCATGCCTATGAGGAAGCTTGCCCTGTCCAGGCGGTAGTAGGGCTCGCCGTCCAGCTCCATCGCGAGGAGGCTCAGAGGGCCGTACTTGCCCATCTTCAGGAGCTTTGAGATGAACTCCTTCTTCTGCACGTGGGCCTTGGCCGCCAGCTGAAGTCGATCGGTTATCAGCTCGAACAGACGGTCGTCGTTGAGGTTTGCCTCATAGGCTATCCTCGGCAGGTTGACCGTTATGTTCTGCATCGCCGAGTATCGCATCTTCCACGGCGTCTTGGCGTCCTCGAGGTCGCTCTTGTCAAGTTTGAACGCGAGGCGGCAGCACTCGCTTATCTTGGCGGTGTCGCCGCGGTCGAACACGAAGTACGTGTTTCCTTTGACCGAAGCCACCTTGCATATCTTCTCGAGGAACTCGTCGTGACCCGGCTCGTCGAAGAACTTCTCCGTCATGTGCACGTTCGGTTTCGGGAAGAAGAAGGGACGGCCGAGCGCGTCGCCCTCCAGGTAGACGTCGAACAGCGCGTTCACGAACTTCTGCGCCTCCTCCTGATAATCGGAGTAGGTATGACCCGTGTCCTGGCCTCCCGGGCCGATGGCCTCCACCTTCTGGAAGTGCTTGGGCACCTCCCAATAAAGGTTGAGGTCGCTGAATATCGATTGGCCGCCGCGGGCAACAGCCTGCTGGGCGAACTCGTAGATGAGTATCTGAGCTAGCTGCTTCATCTGCCTCTTGTTGACCTTCTCCAGGTAGGGCGCGATGAAGAGGTTGAAGGCGTCCCAACCGATGGCTCCCGCGAAGTGCCCCTGCAGCGCAGCAGAGAACTTCACCACATGCTCGATGAGGACGTCGGGGTGCTTTGCCGGCTTGGCGATGGACAGGGCATTGGGAAGGTTGAGGCCGAACTTCTTCACGTACTCGATCGACTGGCCGCCGCAGTAGGGGCGGTCAACCATCCCCAGGTCATGCAGGTGGATGTTGCCTATCATGTGCGCGTCCGCGATGTTCTCGTCGAACACCTCAAGGAGAGCGAACTCTTTCTTTATGTTCTCCGCAAGCGTGAGGTTGGTGGCCTCGGGCCCGTGGGGGACATTTGCATTCTCCTTGTTGGGATTCATAATGATCTCGCGGGCATCGTAGAGGGGCACGCCAAGGCGTGTGTGCTGCTTCCTGATCCTGGCAAGGCCGTACTCCACGAGCTTCGCGTTTGTCAGCTCGCGGATGAGCGGCGCGGTCACGTAATCCAGGTCAAGCGTCATTATGAGCTTTTCCACTTCCTTTGCTACGATAGCGGCGGCATCCTCTCCGATGTTGGTCTCGCGGATCAGGGCGTCGTATATCTTGTCCCTGTCCCATTCCTTGATGTCCTCGTCGGAGGTCCTAACGAACAGTGATAGTTCTGTCGATTCCGGAGTTCCCACCCCTAAGGTCGTCATGGACGACTTAGCGTCCTCCTTTGATTGTACAGGCTTCATTATTAATTCCCCGTTTTTATGTGTGATTTATATATTTATCGTGAATATCATATGAAGGCCGATAGCGGCCGCCAAGAATCAGATGTCTGGACATCGTAAAACATGGCAAGCACACCACAGCTTAATATGTTAAGCTAGAGAGCATAATACCCCCCCTTTAAAAGAATTTTTGAACTGGGTTTGGATACAAAGGAGGGCACCGAAAAACCTATTTATTACCAGGTTTTTTACCAGGTTGGTGAACACATGTTCTTGCCAGACGATAGTTTGAAGGCGACCGTGATGAGGGAATTGGAGAAGGATGACCGTTCGATAAGCAGTCTCTATAGAACCTTGACGGACGAAGGAATCAAGATACACAGGCTTGTTTTGACAGGTTATCTAAAGGCGATGGAGGACATGGGGGTGCTCAGGGCCAAGGAGATTCCGCCTTCTAAGGTCTATTCCATCTCCCTCACCGCCGAGAAGGACATCTATCAGAGCATAGGCGAGTACTGCAGGAACATGGACATTCCGGACAACAAGAGACCGGCCGTAGCCCTTTACGTGCTTCAGAGGCTGTTCAGGCGCCCCATCTTCCAGGGGGAGATGAGGAGGGCCGGTTTCGAGGATGACATCGAGGAGTTCGCAGTCGGAGTGGCTGGTGATGAAAGGTCTGAGGCGAAGAAGATGCTGGCAAATCGCGGTCACTCCCTGCCTCACAGGGACCCGGCCTTCAGGGTCGATAGGAAATACGACAAGGAGTTCGACGAGATCATCCTCCACGTGCTCCTGCAGAGGTTCAAGGCGTCGAGCCTTGCCGTGGACACCAGGCAGACGACCCTCGGGCTGTGAGACAATGACAAAGCGGTGGAGAGAGGAGAGGAAGCGCGACCACTACTACAAGAGGGCGAAGAAGGAGGATTACAGGAGCAGGGCCGCGTATAAACTATTGCAAATAAATAATAAATTTAAAATTATAAAATTAGGCGATATAATTATCGACCTGGGGGCGAGCCCCGGCGGGTGGAGCCAGGTGGCCGCGGAAGCGGTCGGAGAGGAGGGGAAGGTCATCGCCGTCGACATGAAAGAAATGGCGGCAATCCCAGGCGTTGCCTTCGTGAAGGGCAACGCCCTGCGCGAGAGAACTAAGGGGGACATTCTGAGTATATTGGATGATATCAGGACACCCTCCATCGCCAAACGAGGTGCAGGCAGAGGGGCAAAGGCCGACGTGATAATCTCAGACATGGCTCCGAACATCAGCGGCAATTACTCGATAGACCACGCCAAGTCCATCGAGCTGGCGGAGATGGCCCTCGATTACGCTGACGAGTTCCTGAAGCCTGGTGGGAACATCGTGGTAAAGGTCTTCGAGGGCGACATGATGCGAGATTATTTTAATACGATAAAAATAAAATTCAAGATATCAAAAAGACACGCGCCAAAGGCTTCGAGGAAGTCCAGCTCGGAGGTCTACATCATCGGCAAAGGCTTCAAGGGTTTTTCTCTCTCTCGAGATCAATATCAGGATACCTCTCCTTGATACGTGTCATTAACCAGGAGGTGTCAGAAGCGAGTTATTATAATTTCACTTCAACGACATCGGAGTAAATCGGTCCCTGGGGTGTGAGCACGCTCTTTTTCAGGATGATCCTGTTGACCTCGACCTCGTTGAACTCTTCATCCTCATAGCTTCGGATGATTTCAGCCACCTTGTCCTTGTTGCGACCGCCCTTGACTCTGGCAACAGTGACGTGAGGCGAGAACCTCTTTTTCTCGGGCTTGAATCCGAGGGGTTCAAGCCCCTTGTTGAGCTTCGAGGCGATCTGCCCGAGGGCTTCGGCATTCCCCATACCGGCCCATACAACGCTGATGCGGTTGAGGTTCGGGAAGGCCCCGGTACCCTTGATGCTCACGGTGAAGGGCTCGACGCCCGAGGTCGCGTCCTTCATCACCTTCTCGATCTCTGGGATCAAGGCCTCTTCGGTATCGCCGAGGAACTTGAGGGTGACGTGGATGATGTCGAGGTTGACCATCTTGAGCGGTGCATCGGTCGCCTTGACCGACCTTGAGAAATCCTCGAGCCGCTGCGAGCTTTCGACCTCCACGGCAATGAATCCCCTGAACATCTTCCTCCCACTAGTCCTTCACTATCGTGCCAACGAAGTCCTGACCGAGCAGGGCCTTCCTCAGCTCCTCCAGCTCCCGGCCGTGGACCACCCTCGTCTCGATCTTTGACCGCGCCGCTATCTTCGCTCCCAGGTGGTCGAAGACCACGTTCGGGCCTGCGCCGGCCTCCACCTGCATAATAATCCTGATAAGTTCGTCGAAGGTGAGCGTGTCCAGCTTTGTCGCGTTCGGGTCCTTCTTCGGGTCGGCGGTGTATACGCCGTCCACCGAGGTCGCGTTGACGATGCGGACCGCTCCGGACCTCTCCCCCAGCATGGCGGATACCGCGTCGGTGGTATGTCCGGGATGCGTTCCTCCCATGACCACGATCTTATGGTTCTTCGCGGCACTGAGAGCCTCGTCGAAGGTCTTTGCAGGCAGGTGATAGGCGTCATCGCCTAGCGCGGTGATGAGCATGCGCGCGTTGAGCCTTGAAACTTCTATACCAACGTCGTCCAGGTAGCTCTCGTCGGCGCCCAGGGTGCGACCCAGTTTGATGTAATACCTGGCGATGCGGCCGCCGCCAACGGTGACAAAAAGGTTGACCTGCTCGGAGACCTCCTTCAGCATCTTGGCCAGCTCGACGATGTAGGTGTTGTCATGGTCGTCCGGGACCAGGACCGAACCGCCTATCGAGACCACTACGGTGTCCATGTTATCGGGACAAGAAGGAATGGCCGGTATTTCACATTTGCCGTAAGACCACTCCAAACTCTATCATGGATAGAACCTCTACCACCGATTCCAAACTCAAGCAGGGGTACAACCTCTCGCACAGTAGTAATCTCTAACAAAGGTTGTAACATATGACCAGAACCAACCTCTAGTTAGGCGGTGATCGATGTGCACCGATGTAAACTCTTGCATAGCTCTTGCACAGATACAATCTCTAGCATGGCAGAGATTGTCATGCACCGTTTCCTTTCTGTATTCAACCTTAGGTTGTATGACGCCTGAAGAGGCGTTTCCTAACCGTCTGGAAGTAA
>Ga0209536_100001332_pt1 | contig 41156 bp, 29 predicted proteins | sample DeeMarSeWOR28_12_FD_187461 | JGI IMG/M metagenome (GOLD analysis project Ga0209536, IMG submission 187461) | Marine sediment microbial communities from White Oak River estuary, North Carolina - WOR-2-8_12 (SPAdes) (version 2) | ecosystem: Environmental > Aquatic > Marine > Intertidal zone >... | reverse complement strand
ACAGCCATCGCCCAAACTTGAAACTTGAAACTTGAAACTTGAAACTTGAAACTTGAAACTTGAAACTTGAAACTTGAAACTTGAAACTTGAAACTTGAAGCTTGAAACTTGAAACTTGAAACTTGAACCTTGAACCTTGAACCTTGAACCTTGAACCTTGAACCTTGAACCCTCATTTTGGCGTCGGCGCGGGCTTCACAGGGGCCGGTTTCAGTGCTACTTTGCGGTGGCGTTCGAGCGCGCTGATTGGTTCCGGAATATGAACGAGGCGTGACGCAGCGGATGAGCGGGCGAACACGCGAATTCCGATTATTCTCGCAGGCAAGCCGCCGGTCGGCGGCACAGACGAAGCGGAGAACACGATTATGAGTAATACACTCGAGCAGTTTTCGACGCAGTGCCATGACATCCTCACGGCGGAGCCGGGGCCGGCCGGGCGCAAGAAGGTCTGCGAGCTGCTGCAGGAGGTCCTCAAGGACGCGGGTTTCGTCGCCAAGAACCTGGATGACTCGACGCCCGAGCGCAAGATTCTGTACGAAGATCCGCAATTGGGGTTCTGCATCCTGGCGCACAGCTACAAGGGCGCGAAGGAGAGCCCGCCGCACGATCACGGTCCTTCCTGGGCGATCTACGGCCAGGCGCGCGGCGAGACCCAGATGAGCGATTACGAGCTCGTCGAGAAGGCAACGCCCGAGAAGCCAGGAAAAGTCCGGAAGCTTCGGACCTATACGCTCACCCCAGGTATCGCGCACGTCTACAACGAAGGTGATCTGCACTCGCCCAAGCGCGACGGCCCGACGCGGTTGATCCGCATCGAGGGGATCAACATGGAAAAGGTGAAACGCTTAAAGTTCGAAGCCGTTTGAACTGAACGCCGGCTTCCCGCCGGCGTTTTCCGTTTCAGGTTTCAGGTTCCAAACGCAACGTCCAGCGCTTCAGGCCTCGGTTTCAACCTGAAACCTGAAACCTATCGAGGGGGCTACGATTCGTCCTTCGCACGACGCGTGGCCGCGTGCAGGTCCCCGCTACCCGCTTGCGGCGCGCGCGTGCCCGCAGCCGGAATGAGCGGCATCGGTCCGCTGCGCACGTTGCGGAGGTGGTGGCGGCGTATCAGCTCCATGATGGCCGCCACCAGCAGACCGAAGATCACGATCACCGTATAGATCGAGAAATCGAGCCAGAGCATCAGGGCGTAGAACCCCAGCATCACCAGGATGTTCAGGTTCTCGTTGAAGTTCTGCACCGCGATCGAGTGTCCGGCCCCCATCAGAATATGGCCGCGGTGCTGGAGAAGCGCGTTCATCGGCACGACAAAGAAGCCCGCAAGCGCTCCGATGAGGATCATCAGCGGGATGGCAACGCTGAGGCTGCGGACAAAAACCATCGCGATAACCACGAGTCCCATTGCAATGCCGACCGGAACGATATTGACCGCGCGGTTGAGGGGAACGAGCTTGGCGGCGATCACCGCGCCGCTGGCGATGCCGAGCGCCGTGATGCCCTGAAGCACGGTTGCCTGCGACAGCGAGTACCCAAGCGCAACTTCCGCCCATTTGAGCACGATGAACTGAAGCGTGGCGCCTGCGCCCCAGAAAAGCGTGGTCGTCGCAAGCGATATCTGGCCCAGCTTGTCCGTCCAGAGCAGTTTCACGCAGTGCCCAAACTCATGAATCAGGAACATCGGGTTCTTGCTCGGCACGCGGTGGTCGACGCCGGTGTCCGGGATGTAGAGGTTGAAGACTGCTGCGATAACGTAGAAGAGGCTGATCAGGAGAATCGCCGCTTCCGGCGCGGAATCGATGCCGGTGTCGATCAGTGGCAGATCGATTCCCAGCAGCTGCTTTGAAACCACGTCGCTCACGAGCACGCCGCCGAGCAGGGTGCCGAGTATGATCGAAGCCACGGTAAGGCCCTCTATCCAGCCGTTTGCGATGACCAGCTTCTGGTGAGGCAGATACTCGGTGAGGATGCCGTACTTGGCTGGCGAATAGGCTGCAGCGCCGATTCCCACCACGCCATACGCGAGCAGGACCGGAAGATAGGATTGGGTGCCCGGCGACGCAACCCAGGCGAACACGAACATCAAGAGACAGCCGCTGATCTTGACGAGGTTGGTGATGAACATCACGCGGCCCTTCGCCATCGAGTCCGCGAACGCGCCCACGAAGGCCGCAAAGACCACGTAGGAAATCGTGAAGAAGAACTTGAGCAGCGGTGTCATCCACGGCGGCGCTGCCATTTGCACGAGCGTCGCGATTGCGGCGACCAGCAGCGCGTTGTCGGCGAGCGACGAGAAGAACTGCGCCGCCATGATGATGTAGAAACCGAATGGCATGCGATCTGCCGGAAGAAGCTACGCGGCTCCCACAGTCAGGAGCCAAAACTCAGAAGTCGGAAGGCAAAAGACGGGAACCCGAGCGCAATGTGCCAAGTGGAGAGCGCAAAGTGCGGCGGGCGAGAGATGCTGGATAAGCGGGTTACTCATTCATCCTTCTGCCTTCTGACTTCTGCCTTTGGGTGGCGGCTTTATACCATAATTCCCTGAATCCATGGGCGTTATTGGCCACTACCGCGCCGGCGGGCGGCAGCATCGCGCAACTGCCGCTCCTGTGCTGAGAACGAAGGTGAGCCCTCGTCCCGGCGCGTGTCATCGCCGGTCGTGTCGGGCCCGAAGCGCCCGTGGTAGCCCGCCGGGGCCCCGGCCGTCTGGCTCATGTAGACATCGACCTGGAGACGTTTGTTCGTACGGGCGACGGTGCTGTCAATCCAACGGATGTCGAGCAACGCGCGGCCGATGATCGCCAATCCCATCGCCCCGCCGAAAAGCGTTGCGCCAGCCGCGAGGCTCAGGATTGCGACCGCGGTAGCTATGCAGTGGAGCAGCGCCCCCTGCCGATCCTCCCGGTAGAGGCGGTGGGCGCCCACCGGAAACAGGAGTAGCCGGCTATAGGCAATGCGGCGCCGCTTGAAGAGCCGCGTGAGGCGGATATTGGCGCCCTGGAGGCTGCCACCGGCCAGGTCTATCTGTTTCCAAGAGAGGTCCAAGGAACTAGGCTGATATCGTGAAATGTGGTTGAATACTAACCGATTTCCAGCGGGACTGGCTGCCGGCCCGAAGCTGGCCGACCCATCACCCATCACTCATCACCGATCACCACGAAAAGATGGCCGACCGCCGCTTGCAGGTTTTTTACACCGTTGCCCGGCAAATGAGCTTCACGAAGGCCGCGGAGCAGCTGTTCATGACGCAACCGGCGGTTACGTTTCAGATCAAGCAGCTGGAGGAGCAGTTCAACGCGCGCCTGTTCGAGCGCAGCCACGGCAAGATCGCATTGACGCCAGCCGGGCAGATGGTCATGAGCTATGCGGAGCGCATCCTGGGTCTGTCAGAGGAAATGGAGACGCGCGTCGCCGATCTCACCGGCGCGATGGGCGGGCCCCTGCTGCTGGGCGCGAGCCTTACCATCGCCGAGTACATCCTCCCTCGCATTCTCGGCGAATTCAAGGCCCAGCATCCCCAGGTTCACGCGCATATGACCGTTGGCAACTCCGAGATGATCGAGATGCGCGTGGCAGATCACACGCTCGATTTGGGCCTCATCGAGACGCCCTCGCATCTGCCGGGGCTGCGCACCGAAGTGTGTTGCGAGGATGAGCTGGTGGTGATCTGCGCGCCGGACCACAAGTTCGCGAAAACGCGAAGCGTCAAGCCGCAAGAAATAGTGGGTGAGCCGTATATCAGCCGCGAGACGGGGTCGGGCACCCGCGAGTTCGCCGACCAGTACCTGCGCCGCTGCAAAGTCATGCCGGAGGACCTCAACATTGTGATGGAGCTTGGCAGCCTGGAGGCGATCAAGGGTGTCGTTGAAACGGGGCTCGGCATCTCCATTGTGTCGCGCGCAACCGCGACGAAGGAGCGAAAGCTCGGCAGCCTCGCGACGGTTCCGCTCGAGCCGCGCCTAATCCGCACCCTGTCGTTCGTGCATGCGAAGGAGAAGTTCCGTTCGCGATTGCTGGCGACCTTCGTCGAATTCGCCACGAGCAGGATGAAGGCGCTGAGCGGGGCCGCATGAAACGGTTTCTCGTCGTCCAGCGCGGCTACTCGGATTTTCTGGGTGGCGTGGAAACGCAACTCGAGAGCCGTGACATTGGTTTCAACTATCTGCGACCGTTCGCCGGGCAGGCTTCGCCGGCGAGCTCATCGCGGGCCTGCATGCCGACAGGAAAGTGTTTCAGCGCACCCAGGACATTACCGTGGCGGCGCTGGTCGAGGCGCTCGATCTCGAGCGCGGACGGCGCAAATTGCCGGTATTTTGCCCTGACCCCCCTGACCTGTAATGAGTAACTGCTCTTGATTCGTATTTCTCTCGGCGGCTCTCTAACCGCCGCAAAAGGTGAACGGAGATTCGATTTGTGCGGAATCCAGAGCCACTAGGCAGACGTCAGAAGGCGGGATGGTTTTATATAAATAAGTCTGCGTGTATCTGCGTTCATCTGCGGCTAAATGATCTTGGCTTTCCGATTCACGATTTACGAAGATGACGGGTGGTGAATGAGAACCGACGAGCGAAAGTTGCTCGCAGTCTTCGAGCAACTTGCCCCCGAGCAGCAGGAAAAGCTGATCGAGTTCGCCGAATTTCTTGGAGCGGGAGATGCGGTCCACGATGGTCCGGCACTGGCAGCCCCGGAAATACTACCGCGGCCGGCTGAAGAGACCGTCACAATGGCCATTCGCCGGCTGGTGCGGACCTATCCCATGCTCGAACGGCGTTGCTTGATGGCGGAGGCGTCGCAGTTTCTCGCCGAGCACGCGTTGCGGGGGCGCGCCGCCCAGGAGATCATAGACGAGCTTGAGATCGTCTTTGCAGGGCATTACCGGAAACTGCGAGACGTGGGAATGAGGAATGCGGAATGAGCGCTACACCAACATGAAACAGAGGCCTCGGCTGGCTTGCGTTCCTCGTTAATCATTCCACATTCCATATTGCTTTCCGTGATACGTCCCACCTTCGCCACGATCAACCTGGGCGCCCTGCGGCATAACCTCGAGGTCGCGCGGCGACACGCCTCGGGCTCGAAGACATTTGCGGTAGTTAAGGCAAACGCCTACGGGCACGGCCTGATGCGCGCGGCGCCTGCCCTCGCGGCTGCTGAAGGCTTTGCCTTGCTCGACCTGGAGGAGGCAATCAGGCTGCGCGCTGCAGGCTACCGCCAGCGCATCCTCTTGCTGGAAGGTTTTTTTTCGCCATCCGAGTTCGCACTTTTTGCCGAGCATAGGCTTTGCGCGGTGGTGCATAACCGCGAGCAGCTGCGCATGCTGCGGCAGCTGCCGAAAGACGCGGCACTCGACGTATTTCTCAAGATCAACACCGGGATGAACCGCCTGGGCTTCACCGCCGCAGAGTTTCCTGACGCCCTGCGGGCCCTGCAATCCAATCCCGGGGTCGAGCAGATCGCGCTCATGACGCACTTTGCCGACGCCGACGGCACAAGTGGCGTCGAGTGGCAGACCGCGGTATTCGACCGGCTTGCGAAGAGGCTTGATTTGCCGCGCAGTCTGGCCAACTCGGCGGCAGTTTTCCGGTTTCCCGAGACGCACGCCGACTGGGTGCGACCGGGGATCATGCTCTACGGCTGCTCACCATTTGCCGAGCAATCCGGAACGGAGCTGGGGCTCGTTCCGGCGATGACGCTGGAGAGCCGGATCATCGCGGTTCAGCAGCTGCGGCGCGGGGACGTTGTGGGCTATGGGAAATTGTTCGTAGCGGACCGCGACACGCGCATCGGCGTCGTAACCTGCGGCTACGCGGACGGATATCCGCGGCACGCGCCGACCGGCACGCCGATAATGGTCGAGGGACGGATGACGCGAACGGTGGGCCGCGTGTCGATGGACATGTTGTGCGCTGACCTCAGCGACATCCCGGAAGCGCTCGTCGGATCGCGCGTCGTGCTGTGGGGCGAGGGCGCGCCCGTGGAGCGCGTTGCCGAAGCGGCGGGAACGGTCGGCTACGAACTGCTGTGCGGGCTCGCGCCCCGCGTTCCCGTTCGGGAACGTGAGTGACTATGTAACTGGGTAGCTATCTGACTACGTGACTACGTGAGTAGCGGGCCGCGCTGAAACGGACATGGACGTTTGTGTTCAGCTGGTTTTGCACAGTCACTTAGTCAACCAGTTACCATTAAGAAAATGGCCAAGGCAAAAACCATCTACTCATGCACGGAGTGCGGCGGCCAGGTCCTGAAGTGGCAGGGCCAGTGCCCCCATTGCCAGGCCTGGAACACGCTGGTCGAGGCGGTCGCGGAAGCAGCGCCTTCCGCTAATCGTTTCGGGCTTGCCGCCGAGGCGGGCAAGTTGCAGCGCCTGGCCGAGGTCGAGGCCCGTGAAGCCTCGCGGATCGCAACTGGCATCGAAGAATTCGACCGGGTACTCGGAGGAGGGCTGGTGGCGGGCGGTGTCGTCCTCCTGGGGGGCGATCCAGGGATCGGCAAATCGACGCTCCTGTTGCAGTCGCTTGCCGAGGTGGGTCGGGGTCGCAAGGTGTTGTATGTGACAGGGGAGGAATCCTCACAGCAGGTCGCGCTGAGGGCGCGGCGGCTCGGAGTCGACGCGGGCCACGTGCACATTCTTCCTGAGATCAATCTGGAGAAGATCCAGGCGGTGATCAGCTCCGAAAAACCGGACGTCGCCGTGATCGACTCGATCCAGACGCTCTACTCCGGACAGCTGCAGTCGGCGCCGGGATCGGTTGCCCAGGTGCGTGAATGCGCGGCGCAGTTGACGCGGCTCGCGAAGAGCGCGGCCACGACGATCGTCCTGGTCGGGCACGTGACCAAGGAAGGCGCGCTGGCGGGCCCGCGCGTGCTGGAGCACATGGTCGACACGGTCCTGTACTTCGAGGGCGACACGCACTCGAGCTTCCGCCTCATCCGCGCGTTCAAGAACCGCTACGGGGCGGTCAACGAGCTCGGCGTGTTCGCCATGACGGAGAAGGGATTGAAGGGTGTGTCAAACCCGTCGGCCCTTTTTCTTTCCCAGCACGACAGCGAGGTCGCGGGCTCCTGCGTGATGGTGACCCAGGAGGGCACGCGCCCCATGCTGGTGGAGATCCAGGCGCTGGTTGACGAGGCGCACGCGCCCAATCCGCGCCGGCTCTCCGTCGGCCTCGAGCAGAACCGTCTCGCGCTGCTCCTGGCGGTGCTGCACCGGCACGCGGGCATTGCGTGCTACGACCAGGATGTCTTCGTGAACGCGGTCGGTGGCGTGAGGATCACGGAGCCGGCAGCCGATCTCGCCGTGCTGATGGCCATCGTCTCCTCGCTCAAGAACCGGCCATTGCCGCCGAAGCTGGTCGTGTTCGGGGAGATCGGATTGGCGGGTGAGGTGCGTCCCGTGCAGCGCGGGCAGGAACGATTGCGTGAGGCGGCGAAGCTCGGATTTACTCAGGCGCTGATTCCACATGCCAACCGGCCGAGGCAGGCGATCGCGGGGCTCGAGGTTATTCCCGTGCGGCGCGTCGAGGAGGCGGTCATCAAGGTGCGAGAACTCGTATCCAGCTAACGAGGCGCGACGAGTAAGGCAAGCAGGCGGAAAAGGGGTCAGGCGGAAAAGGGGTCAGGACCCTTTTGTTCTCTGAAATGGCTAAAAGGGTCCTGACCCCTTTTTTGTGGCCATGAAAGTTCACATTGCGAGAAAACCGTGCTGATCCTGCAGCCTGAACACGTTCCGGCGGAAGGCCCAATCCGGTAAAATGTGAAACCTTTCCGGTATCAATTTTCAGCAACGTTCCTGCAGGAGTAATCATGAAGGTGCTGGTGAGCGTCAAGCGCGTCATTGATCCTTACGTCAAGGTGCGCGTCAAGTCTGACGGAAGCGGCGTCGAGACCGCGAACGTCAAGATGGCTATGAACCCCTTCTGCGAAATCGCGATGGAGCAGGCGGTGCGCATGAAGGAAGCAGGCGTCGTGTCCGAGATCGTGGCGGTCTCGGTCGGCACGACGCAATCGCAGGAGACGCTGCGCACGGCGATGGCGATGGGCGCCGACCGTGGCATTCTTGTCGAAGCCGATGCCGATGTGCAGCCGCTGGCGGTGGCGAAGGTGATGAAGGCCATCGTCGAGAAGGAGAGTCCTCGCCTCGTCATAATGGGCAAACAGGCCATTGATGACGACTCGAACCAGTCGGGCCAGATGTTGGCTGCGCTCCTTGGCTGGGCGCAGGTGGCATTCGCCTCCAAAATCGAAATCAATGGGGACAATGCTGATTGCACCCGCGAGATCGATGGCGGGCTGGAGAAGATCGCTGCCAAGCTGCCAGCCGTGGTAACAGCGGATCTGCGGCTGAACGAGCCGCGCTACGTGACGCTTCCGAACATCATGAAGGCGAAGAAGAAGCCGCTCGAGACGATCAAGCCCGATGCGCTGGGCGTGGATGTGGCGCCGCGGCTCACGACGCTCAAGGTCGAGGAGCCGGCCAAGCGGGGCGCCGGCGTAAAAGTGGCCGATGTCGCCGAGTTGGTGGCCAAGTTGAAGAACGAGGCCAAGGTCCTTTAGCTGCCGTAAATCGTGAATCGTGAATCGTGATTCGTGCTTAAAACCAAGTTTGAATCGGAAGAGACATGTCAGTACTTCTTATAGCAGAGCATGACGGAAAGCAGCTGAAGCCGGGCACGGCGAACGCCATTGCGGCGGCGGGCGCGATGGGTGACGACCTGACGGTACTGGTGGTCGGGCATCAATGCGGTGAAGCTGCACAGGCGGCGGCCAAGGTCGCTGGCGTGAAAAAGGTTCTGCACTGCGATGCGCCGCACTATGCTGGCTCAGCTGCCGAGAACCTCGCTGCGCTGATCGTACCCCTCGCGGATAAGTACACTCACGTGGTCGCGCCGGCAACGGGGTTTGGCAAGAACTTCATGCCGCGCGTAGCGGCGCTCCTCGACGTGCAGCAGATTTCCGACATCAGCGCCGTTCAGTCGCCCGACACGTTCGTGCGCCCGATCTACGCCGGCAACGCGCTCGCCACGGTGCAGTCCAAGGACAAGATCAAGGTGGTTACGGTGCGCGCGACGGGATTCGATCCCGCTGGCGAGGCGGCCTCGGCCGCGCCGGTGGAAACTCTGGCGCCAGTACCGGATGCGGGGCTTTCGAAGTTCAACGGGCAGGAATTAACGAAGTCGGCCCGCCCCGAGCTCACAGCGGCTCGCGTCATCGTCTCTGGCGGCCGCGGAATGGGCAATGCCGAGAACTTCAAGATTCTCGAGGCGCTCGCCGACAAGCTGGGCGCCGCGGTCGGCGCATCGCGTGCCGCGGTCGACTCCGGATTCGTGCCGAATGACTACCAGGTTGGCCAGACGGGGAAAATCGTCGCGCCCGACCTCTACGTGGCAGTGGGCATTTCCGGCGCGATCCAGCACCTCGCGGGCATGAAGGACAGCAAGGTGATCGTGGCCATCAACAAGGATCCTGAAGCGCCCATCTTTGCGATCGCCAACTATTGGCTGGTCGAGGATCTCTTCAAGGCCGTGCCCGAGCTCACGGCTGCGCTGTGAGCGCCGTGACTAGGTAATTGAGTGAATGAGCGATTAAGCGACTGAGCGACTAGGAGCGCCTGACAAGACAAATTTCCCTCCTTGAAAAAGGAGGGGAGTAGCTCGGGGCGGGACAACAATTCAGGCGGTCTAAGCAGTAGGAGTAACTGGTTTTCAGAGCAAGCGGGGGGCGGGGCCCCAAATAGGGAACAAACGCGAAGCTGTAAAGTTGCCCAGTTACTTAGTTGCTTTGTCACCCAGTTACCTAGTGACATTCGACAGCAAGCCAAATCGGGCGCGTCGGTACCATGTCTGAGTATGCAGCACCGGTGAAGGACATGCTGTTCGCCATCCGCGAGCTCGCGGGGCTCTCGGAGGTGACCGCGCTGCCGGGTTGCGAGGAGGCCAATGCCGAGCTCGTTGCCCAGGTGCTGGAGGAGGCAGGCAAGTTCGCGCGCGACGTGCTGGACCCGCTCAATCGCCAGAGCGACAGGGAGGGCGCCCGGCTCGCTGATGGGAAGGTGACGGCTCCGCAGGGTTTCAAGGCGGCCTACCAGCAGTTCGTCGAAGCCGGCTGGAATGGTTTGGGCGGGCAGCCGCAACACGGCGGGCAGGGGTTGCCGCACCTCGTCGCGATGCCGGTCGAGGAAATCTGGAGCAGCGCCTGCCTGTCCTTCTGCCTCGGCCCAATGCTCACGTCCGGCGTGCTCGAAGCGCTGCGCATTCACGGCTCGCGCGAGCAGCAGGATCTTTATTGTCCAAAGCTCACGTCGGGGGAGTGGTGCGGCACGATGAACCTGACGGAGCCGCAAGCTGGCTCGGACTTGTCAGCAGTGCGCACGCGAGCCGTTCCGGAAGGCGATCACTACCGCATCCAGGGCACCAAGGTCTTCATCACCTGGGGCGAGCACGACCTCGCCGAAAATATCGTTCACCTGGTCCTGGCCCGCACCCCGAACGCCCCGGAGGGGGTCAAGGGCATTTCGCTGTTCATCGTTCCGAAATTCGTGCCGAAGGCCGATGGCGAGCCTGGCGAGCGCAATGACATCCGGTGCGTCTCGATCGAGCACAAGCTGGGCATACACGGGAGCCCGACATGCGTCCTTGCCTATGGGGACGAAAAGGGCGCTATCGGCTACCGTGTCGGAGAAGAAAACCGCGGTCTCGAGTACATGTTCACCATGATGAACCACGCGCGCCTTGGCGTGGGACTCGAGGGCATCGCGCTCGCGGAACGGGCTTACCAGCACGCGCTGGAATACGCAAAGACCCGCGTGCAAGGTCGCGAGATCGGACAGAGAAGCGGGGACCGCGTCACCATCATCCATCATCCCGACGTGCGCCGGATGCTGCTGTCGATGAAGGCCCAGACGGAGGCGATGCGCGCCCTGGCGTATTTCGCTGCCGCGTTGCTCGACAGGTCGAAGCACCACCCCGATGCCGCGCAGAGACGGCGTGATCAGGCGATGTTGGATCTGCTCACGCCAGTCGTCAAAGGCTGGTGCACCGAGCAAGCCATCGAGATTGCCTCGACCGGCGTCCAGATACACGGGGGCATGGGTTTCATCGAGGAGGCTGGCGCCGCGCAATACCTGCGGGATGCGCGCATCACGACCATCTATGAAGGCACGACCGGCATCCAGGCGAACGATCTCGTCGGGCGCAAGGTCGGCGCCGAGGCCGGCGCGACGGCGCTGGCGTTGATCGAGGCAATGCGCGGCGTGGAGTCAAAGCTGGAGGCCGGACCCCTCGCTGACGCGCGCGGCAATCTGAAGGACGCGATTGACGGGCTGGAGCAGGCGACACGCTGGATTGTGGATAGCTTTCCGCGGGACGCCAAGGCGGTTGCCGCTGTTTCGGTGCCGTACCTCAAGCTTTTCGGCACCGTCTCGGGGGGGTGGATGATGGCCCGTGCCGCGCTGATCGCCAGCGAGCAGCTCAAGCAACCCGACGCGGACCAGGACTTTCTCGAGGCCAAGCTCGCAACCGCCAGGTTCTACGCGGAGCATGAGCTGCCGAAAGCGCCTGCGCTCGCGCGTGAGGTCATCCACGGCGCGGCGAGCGTGCTGGCTCTTGATCCCGCAAAGTTTTAGCGAGGAACCACCGAGGCGCCGAGGGAAGCAACAAATGGTATTGAGCCGCCAAGACGCCACGCAGAGCAAAACTCCATTCAACAATCAAAATTCACCATTTAACATTCTAGGGTGTTGGGCCCATCGCCCATAATGCATGTCAAAGGATAGGAGATAACTTTGAATTCTCCCATGCTAGTGAACCCGCTCGCCGAGCGGCTTAAGGACGGCGGGCTGGGGCTCGCCCTGATGATCCGGCATGCGCGCACGGTGGATATTGCGCTGGCTGCGCGAACGTGCGGCTTCGACGCGCTCTACTTTGATTTGCAGCACACGCCCACGCCAGAGGAAGTCGTCGCCCAAATTTCGGTCGCCGCAATCGGTGCCGGTGTCACCCCGCTGGTGCGCGTTCCCGACCGCGACTATGCCGCAGCGCTGCGGATGCTCGACAGCGGCGCCCTCGGCATTGTCATGCCGGACGTATCTTCCGCCGAGGACGCGCGCCATGCCGTCAGTCACTGCAAGTTCGCGCCGCTCGGGAATCGCGGCGCCTACGGCAGCTGGCCGCAGCTGGGCTACCGGGCGCTACCGGCGCTAGAGGCGCGCCAGGCACTGAATGACGCGACGCTGCTTATCGTCATGATCGAAAACCAGGCGGCGCTCGAGAACGTGGAGGCGATCGCTGCCGTGCCGGGGGTCGACATCGTGCATGTGGGCAGCAACGATCTTGCCACCGATCTCGGCGTCGCCGGTGAGCTCACTCATCCCAAGGTGCTCGCCGCAATCGAGCGGGTGATTGCGGCGTGCCGCAAGGACGGCAAAGTTCCAGGTGTCGGTGGTTTGACGGGGGGTGATTCCAGGCGCATCGAGCAGGTGGTGAGACTGGGCGCCCGCTTCCTCACGGCCGCAACGGAATGGAACCTTATGCTGTCCGCCGGGCAGGAGCGCGTCAAAGCGCTCCGCGCTCTCGAACAGAAAGCGTGAATGGTGAATGGTGCGTAGCGAGTGGACTGAAGCGGATGTAAATCGTGAATCGTGAGTCAAACTCTGGCCAGGACCGCAAAGCCTTACCGCTGAGGGCGCCAAGAAGATAACAGCCTCACCGCAAAGGGCGCCGAGAGCGCCGAGGAACAACAATCAGTACGCAACCCAAGTTCGCAAAGGCAGCGCTAAGGCTGGCATACGGGAATACCGGTGCTCCGGAGACGACGCTCGCCGTGTCTTCTAATTGGCGCTTGCAATCCTTTGTAACCTTAGTGTCCTTTGTGTCAAAGCTTTTCTTTTCCTCCGCGTTCTTGGCGTCCGTTGCGGTAAAGGTTTCTTCTTCCTTCTCGACCCTCGCGGGCTCAGCGGCCAAGCTTTAGCGCGTCGCTGGCATCACTCGTCACCGGTCACCGGCGACGTAATGCGGCTTGATGAGATTGTCGAAGGAGTAAAGCCGGTCCCATTGCTGCTGGGTGACGAGCTTCCGCTCCGCGACGGCGATGTCGTGAATTGATTTTCCGGATTCGTGAGCCTCGCGCGCGATCTCGGCGGCCCGCTTGTAGCCGATCACGGGGTTGAGCAGCGTCACGATACTGGTGCTGTTCATCACCATGTCGCGGGTGCGCTCGGCATTGGCCGTAATGCCAACCACGCACTTCTCGCGCAGCGTGTTTACGGCGTTTTCCATGGAAAAAATCGAAAAGAACAGCCCGAATGCGATCACGGGCTCCATGACGTTGAGCTGCAGCTGGCCGGCTGATGCCGCGAGCGTTACGGTCAAGTCGAGGCCGATCACGAGAAAGGCGGTCTGGTTCACGACTTCAGGGATCACGGGATTGACCTTGCCCGGCATGATCGAGGAGCCCGGTTGCAGCTGTGGAAGATTGATTTCGTTGAGGCCGCAGCGCGGGCCTGAAGCCAGGAGGCGCAGGTCATTGCAGATCTTCGTGAGCTTGACGGCCGTGCGCTTCAGAACGCCCGACAGCTGCACGAACACGCCGGTGTCTGACGTTGCCTCGACGAGGTCGGTCGCAAGCGTGAAGTCTACGCCCGTGATCTGAGCGAGGTGCCTGGTTGCAAGCTGGGGATAGCCTTCCGGCGCGTTTACCGAAGTGCCGATTGCGGTGGCTCCCAGGTTCGTTTCGGTCAACAATGCGATCGATTCACGGATGCGCTGAATTTCCTCACCGATGGTCGTGCCAAACCCGTGAAACTCATCGCCGAGCGCCATCGGCACCGCGTCCTGGAGATGCGTGCGTCCCATCTTCAGCACTGTTTGGAATTCCTTTGCCTTGGCAAAAAAGCCCTGCTGCAGTGCGGCTAGCGCCTCGATGTAACTCTTGAGCCTGAGAATCAGCGCGAGGCGCAGCGCTGTCGGGTAAACGTCGTTGGTGGATTGGGAGAGATTGACGTGATCATTCGGGCTGACGTGCTGGTATTCACCCTTTTTGTGCCCGAGCATCTCGAGCGCGATGTTCGCGATCACCTCGTTCGCGTTCATGTTGGTCGAAGTGCCCGCGCCGCCCTGGATGAAGTCGATCACGAACTGATCCACGAACTCGCCCGCGATTAGCCGCTCGCACGCCTTGATGATGGCGTCGGCGATCCGCGGGTCGAGCAAACCGACGTCGCGGTTCGCCATGGCGCAGGCTTTCTTGACGTGGGCGAGCGCGGTGACAAGATACGGCTCCGCTGACATGGCGACCCCGGTGATGACGAAATTGTCCTTGCCACGCAGGGTCTGCACGCCGTAGTAGACGTCGTCTGGGATCTCGCGGCCGCCGATAAAGTCCGTTTCGATGCGCATGTTGATTCCTTTCGGCTGCGGGAAAGCGGTCCAGGACACGGCCGGTTCCCGCAGCACCGACCGATCCGGAAATATTGGGAAAAGGCGATTGCCACGATGCCGTTGCCCGGCAATCTGGCGATACGTGAGTGAAATGTTAGCGCACGCCCGGTGCGCTGGTGCGCTAGAACCCGATCGCGAGCAGCGCGGCTGCCGCAATCACTGTTCCGAGCAGGGCCGAGCCGTAGCAGAGAAGCTTCGCGGCCATTCCGGCGTGAATGTGAATACCGACGTCGTGAAGGCTGTGCAAGATCCGATGCGCGGCGTGCCAGAAAAACAGCGAGACGATGACGAAAAGAGCCGCCTTGCCGGCCCAATGCTGAGAAAAGGCGAGAAGGCGGTCGTACGACAGCGCCGATTGCGGCATCCAGATGCCAACCGGCGTGACAATGCCGGTGATGAAGACCAGAACCGGCCCAAGCAGCGCCGCGAGCGCGCCGCCGGCTCCGAAGAGCGCCCAGAAGACTGGTGCGTTCGAGCGCTTCCGAGTCATAGGAGCTTAACCAGCAGGAATGCCGCGATCGAAACAGCGAGCGTGGCGAGGCATCCGAAAACCGTGACGGCGCGCTCCGGAAGCGCGCGGCCGGCAAGTTTTACGGGGGGCATCGTTTTCGGTATGACCTGCCACAACGTAATTGCGTGATAGGTGATGGCCACGAGCAGCAGCCAATGGAGCACGATCGAGGCCGGGTGCGTGAGCGCGGAGAGCCACGTATTGTAGGCGGCTTCACCCTGCGACAGGCTTACCAATCCGACGAGAAGGATCAAGGCATAAATGGCAACGAACGGGGCGGTCAGCTCGCGCAGCATGTAGCGCATGAAGAAGGGGTTTCTGCGCCACCAACTTGCCATCGGCCGGACGTAGGGCTTGCGCACCGTCATCGGGTTCCTCCCTTCGGCATCAGGAACCTGAAGAAGTAGTCGAGCGCGCTGTTGACCTTGTTCTGGTTGACCGCGTTCGCCGGATTCACGCCTTTCGGGCAGACCTCCGAGCAATAGCCGACGAGCGTGCAGCTCCACACGCCTTCTTCCTCGTTTACCAGCGGCATGCGCTCCGCGCGCCCGCCGTCGCGCGAATCGGCGTTGTAGCGATGCAGGAGCGCCATCGCACCCGGGCCGATGAAATCGGAATTCAGGCCGTACTGCGGGCAGGCGGCGTAGCAGAGCAGGCAGTTGATGCACTGGGAGAACTGGTAGAACCGGTCGAGCTGCGCCGGCGTTTGCAGGAACTCGCCGCTTTCGACCGGCTTGTCCTCGGCGGGGATGATATAGGGCTTGATCGATTCGAGCTTCGTCAGAAAGTCGGTCTGGTCAATTGCCAGATCGCGCAGGATCGGAAAATGATTGAGCGGCTCGACCCGTACCTTGGCGGGGAAATAGTCGCGCAGGAAGGTGTGGCAGGAGAGCTGGGGCACGCCGTTTACCATGTGTCCGCAACTGCCGCAGATGGCCATGCGGCACGACCAGCGGAAGGTGAGCGAGCCGTCCAGGTGATCCTTGATGTACTGCAGTCCCTGCAGAACCGACATATCCGGGGTGAACGGTACCTGGTAGCTTTGGAAACGAGGCGCCGAATCGCTCTCCGGGTGGTAGCGCAGCACTTCCATTTCAATTGTGCGGGTTTCAGCCATGACAACGCATCTCAGGTCATTTCCGCCTTCTTGCCCTCGCCGCCGTAGACGCGCAGCTTCGGCTGCGACTTCGTGATCGTGACCGGCGAGAAGTCGATCCGCGGCGCGCCGTCCCCGCTGTAGTGGGCAAGAGAGTGCTTCAGAAAATTGGTATCATCGCGCTCCTGATACTCGTCCAGGCGCATGTGCGCGCCGCGCGACTCACGCCGGTTCAGGGCGGCATGTGCGATGGCCTCGGCGACGTCAAGCGTTAATCCCAGTTCGATGGCTGACAGCCATTCCGTGTTGAAGGCGCGGCTGGTGTCGTCGAGCTTGATGCCTTTCCGGTAGCGCTCGCGCAGCTGGCCGATCTTGTCGCAGGCGATCTTCATGGTGTCGGCCTTGCGGTAGATGCTTACGCCGGTTTCCATGGCTTCATGCATCTCGTCGCGCAAGGTTGCGACCCGCTCGCCGCGCTCGCGCTGGAGGAGCGCGAGCACCCTTTGTGCGGCCGCCTCACCCAGTTTTTCAACGGCCGCAGAGGAGTTGGGCGCCACGCTGCGCGCATAGCGCGCGGCGTTTTCCCCCGCCGGCTTTCCAAACACGCAGAGTTCCGCGAGGGAATTCGAGCCAAGGCGGTTGGCGCCGTGAATACCGACACTGGAACATTCACCGACCGCGTACAGGCCCTTGAGGGGGGTCTCGGTCGTGACGTTACACACAATTCCGCCCATCGTGTAGTGCACGGCCGGGCAGACGGGGATTGGGGCAACTACGGCGTCCACGCCGACGAACGTCTGGGCGACCTCGGTGATGAGGGGCAATCGCTCGTGGATCTTCTTCGCGCCGAGGTGCCGCAGGTCGAGGTTGACGGCCTGGCCACCTGGGTGGGAAAAGGTGCGCCCTTTCTGCTCCTCATGCCAGAACGCCTGCGAGAGGCGGTCGCGCGGGCCGAGCTCCATCGCCTTCGGCCGCGGCCAGGGATCGGGCGGCCCCATGCCATAGTCCTGCAGATAGCGGTAACCGTCCTTGTTGGTGAGGATCGCGCCTTCGCCGCGGCAGGCCTCGGTGATCAGGATGCCGGTGCCGGGCAATGCCGTCGGATGCCATTGCATGAACTCGATGTCGCGCAGGGGGACGCCGTGCCGATAAGCGATGCCCATCCCGTCGCCTGTAACGATACCGGCATTGGTATTCTGGCGGTAGACGCGTCCGGCACCCCCCGTTGCCATAATGGCGGCCCTGCACTTAAAGAGGCAGAGCTCGCCGGTCGCGATCTCGATCGCGAGCACGCCCTGCACGCGACCGTCCTCGACGATCAGGTCGCAGCAGAAAAATTCATCGTAGCGCTTGATCGAAGGGTATTTAATCGAGGTCTGAAAAAGCGTGTGCAGCATGTGGAACCCGGTCTTGTCGGCCGCGAACCATGTGCGCTGCACCTTCATTCCGCCGAAGAAGCGCACGTTGATGTGCCCGTCGGGCTTGCGGCTCCACGGACAGCCCCAATGCTCGAGCTGCGTCATTTCGCGGGTGCTGTTCGCGACGAAGTACTCGACCACATCCTGGTCGCACAGCCAGTCGCCTCCGGAAACGGTGTCGTCAAAGTGATTGTCGAGCGAGTCATCAGCGCGCACGACGGCCGCCGATCCGCCCTCCGCAGCCACCGTATGGCTGCGCATTGGAACGACTTTGGAGATGAGAGCGACCCCGAGGCCCGGGTCGGTTTCGGCAGCGGCGATGGCGGCACGCAGTCCCGCGCCCCCGCCGCCCACGATGACGAGGTCCGTTGTTATTACTTGCATGGCATAATTTTCCAGTACTAGACCAGATCAATGGTTGATATAGATCAACCACGCTGGTGCAACGGCGCTCTTGCGCAACTCGTGTCCTAAGCAGGGAATCTCGAGGTTTCGAGCGCCCGGCTCGAGCGCGCAACGCCGTTTCCGGCTTGATCCTGTCTTGATGGCGAGGGAGGGATCAGCCGGTCGCCCGTCGATCAGGCATCGATCCTTATCGCGGGAGATCAGGCTGGACGCATCTTGCCCGGTTGCCCGGCTTCCTCGGGTGGGCCTTCTCCGGGCTGCGCAAATGACTCGCGAGCCTTGCCCGCTGCCACATCCTGGTACCAAAGTTCATGATGGTGCTTGGCCCAGGCTTCATCGACGTAGCCGTAGCGCATGCCCGAAAATGCGCCGGTCACGCCGATCGTGCCAAGGTAGATGTGCAGCAGCGAGATCGCAATCGACAGGTAGGCTGCGATCATGTGGATCGTGCTGGAAATCTGCATCGTAGCGCGGCCCTGGCCGATGTTGGGGAACACCAGAATCAGGCCTGTGACCGTCAGCACGGTGGAGATGAGAACAAGTGCGATCCAGAACTGGACTTTCTCTCCCGCGTTGAAGCGGTGTGACGGATAGAAGTGGCCCTTGTACAGGCCGGGAAGTTTCAGAAGCCACTTCAAATCCTCGATGCCGATGCCGTTATCGCGGATGAAACGGACAAACAACCAGGGCACGGCGACGACCAGAATCGGCCCCGTGAAGTTATGGAGTGTTTTTGCCATCGAAGCGACCCAGGCGAAAACGGGGTAGCCCAAAACCGGCAGCAGCACCGTCTTGCCAAGTGAGAGGATGAGACCCGTAATCGCGAGGACCACCCAACAAATGGCCATCAACCAATGCGCGTGCCGGTCTGCCGCCGAAAAGCGGCGGATGAGCCGACCGGACGGGGCGCCACCAGGGCCCAAGGGCCCCAGAACGAGGTGGACCAAGGCGAGCCCAAGCACGCTGACGGCGACGAGCAGTCCGCCCCAGAACGCGATCGGCTCGCGGATCTGGCGCCAGGTTTCGCCGCCGCTCTGAACGAGCACCCCGGTTTCAACGCCCTGGACTGTTGTGACGCCGGGAGTGCCGGAGCGTACGTCGCGCCAAACTGGCGCATTGTTGAGGGGTTGCGTCTCCTGGCGTTGCGCTTGCGTGCTGGCCGGATCACCTTGCGTCTGTTGCGCCCCGGCCGGAACGGATGCGACCACCGCGATCGCAACAGCGAGTGCTCCAAGGCATTGCGTGATTTTGCCCATGATGAATCCCCTCCGGTACGGCGAACCTTGTTCGGATTGATGGCTAGTTACTTCGTGACGCGCGCGCCGCAGCCCGTGTCGCCTGTTTGATCCTGACGCCTGCAATCTGGAAAAATTATAGCCCACAAAGAGAATGCTGCACGCCCTGGACGGCAAGCGGGATCACGGGTATTCCCGTCCGAAGAGCTGCGATCGGCTGTTGGATCCCGGCGTACCGTGCGTTATGTTGGTCCCGCATTCCGGAATGACGCCATTGGTGCGGATTTGAATAATCCGTCCGCAAACTCGGTGTGCAACGCACCACACGGAGTCAGCTCAGATAATTCATCACATTCCCGCCGCGGTGCATCACGACCTTGAGCCGGCCCAATCTCCTCGCTTTTGGTAGGGTCAATTCGGCTTCTCGCCGGGTGCGACCTGTTTGGGCGGCAGGATGGCTTCCTCTCCCAGATCCGGCTCCCCGCAGAGCCGCAAGATTTCGCTGCGTGCACGGTCGCGCAGTTCGATGGCCGCATCCCAGCTTGCACCGGTCGGAGAGATGGGGGCGCTAAAGGTGGCGCTGAGCAACGAGCGGCGAAACAGCCAATGCCCCTCGCGCAACGCGGAGCGGGCCCCGCGCAGCGTAACCGGAAGAATGGGCGCGTCGGCCTGGGCCGCGATCACGAATGCACCCATGCGGAATGGCAACAGGCCCGGCATGCGGCGGAACGTGCCCTCGGGGAACACGATGAGCGACTGACCGGCACGGACGATTTCGGCCAGCCGGCCCGCGTCGTCGATGCCGTGTTGCACGTCGAAGCGCTCCACAAACGCGGCGCCAATCCGTCTCAAAAAAATCCGCGGTACCCAGTGATCGAGGAGCTCTCTTTTCGCAACGAAGCGGGCGGGCCGGTCGAGGGCCGCGGCCAGCAACAGGCCGTCCAGGTAGCTTGCGTGATTCGGGGTCAGTACAACAGCGCGATCGCGCGGGATGTGTTCGAGCCCCCGTACCGCGAGCGGCATGCCGGCCAGCGTCAGGAACAGCCGCGCCATGCGACGACTCAGGGTCCAGCACCAGCCGACCCGCGGCAGCGTCGCGCAGGCTAACCAGGTTAGCGGGCCCAGCGTGCCAAGCAGCAGCATGACGTATGCGCCGTAGGCGAGATCCGAAATGTTGCGCAGGCTGCGGCGCGCCTGCGGCAGTGTGGCGGACCACGCTAGGCGCGCGATCTGCCACCACACTGCGCGCGTTCCGGCGCGGCCGCCGCGCTCATAGAGCTCACGGCTTGCGGCGCGCCGGATCTTGCCGCTGGATGTCTTCAGCACGGATTGCGGTGGCGCGAGCACAATCTCGTCTACCGGCATGTCGATCAGCTCTGTGGCCAGTTCGTTGATGCGCGCGCTCAGGCGTTCACGCTGCGCGGGATCGGTGACGCGCGTCTCGGCTAGCACGATGATGCGCTCGGTTCCCGAGCGCTCGTCGCGGCTGCCGAACACCGCTACGCAACCTTTCCGGATGCCCTCGAGGTCTCCCACCGCCTCTTCCAGTTCGTACGGATAGACGTTACGGCCGGCGCGGATGATGAGGTCCTTCACACGCCCGGTGATGTAGAGCTCGCCCTCCGCGATGTAGCCATAATCTCCTGTATCGAGCCATTCGCCGTGCAGGAGCTGGCGTGTCTGCTCGGGATTCCGGTGGTAGCCGCTCGTGCACGATGGACCGGAGAACTGTACGTGTCCCTCCTGTCGCTCCCCGAGCTCGCGGTCGCTCCCGTCTACGACGCGTATCTGATGGCCCAGGAGCGGGTGCCCGCAGGCGACGAACGTAAGTGCTTCCGGGTGGGTCTCGGGCGTCACGGCAACGGCGCGACCGCTGCGTGAGAAGGCCGCGCGCTCGACATGGTCCAGCTTGGGGCCGCGACCGGGCGGGGAGAACGCCACGCCGAGTGTGGCCTCGGCCAAGCCATAGACCGGGGACATTGCCTCGGGCTTGAACCCGTAGCGGGCAAAGCGTTTCGTGAACGCTGCGATCGTTTCGGGCGAAACCGGCTCGGCGCCGTTGAAGGCGACGCGCCAGCTCGACAGATCGAGTCCCTCGAGCTGCGCGTCGTCGGCGCGCCGCAGGCAAAGCTCGTAGCAGAAATTCGGCCCGCCCGAGAGCGTGCCGCGGTGCCGGTGAATTGTCCACAACCAGCGGTCCGGGCGCGCGAGGAACGAGAGCGGCGACATGACGGGATACTTGAAGCCGTAGGTGAGGCTTCCAAGCCAGGCACCGATCAGACCCATGTCGTGGTACAGGGGCAGCCAGCTCACGAACACATCGTTCGGGGTTACGCGCAATGCGCGAGCCATCGCGCGCAGGTTTGCGAGGAGATTCGCATGCGTCACGATCACGCCCTTGGGGTTACCTGTGCTGCCGGATGTGTATTGCAGCAGCGCGATCTCTTGCGGGCTCGCGCGGTGAAAGGCGGCGAGCGGACCAGCGTACGCGAGTTCAACCGGGGTGACGACATGCTTCAAGGTTGCCACCTGCGGCTTCATCAGCATCGCAATGGGCTTCGCTTGCTGCACCGTGATGAGGGTTTCGACCAGGGCGTTCGACAGGATGCCCGCATGCCGGCGCAGGTGGTCTTCGATTTGAGAGGCACGCGCCGGGGGATAGATGGGCACCGGCACGCCCCCCGCGATGAGTACGCCGAGAAAGCTGGAAAAGTAGTCGACGCTTGTCGGCAGCATGATCGCGACGCTCGCGCCCGGTTGCAGTCCGCGCTCGAGCAGGCCGGTGGCGACGGCGCGGGATGCCGCATCGAGCATCGCGTAGGTCACGGTCTGCTCGCTGCCGTCCTCATCCTGCAACACGATATGCGGGCGTTCAGGGTGGCGGGCTACGTGCCACTCGAGGACTTCGACAAGCGTATTCGCGCTGTCCGGTGTCGCAGACTCCCGGTCCAGCTGCTCTGCACGTTGGGCCTGCGGGCCGCGAGAAGCGGGGCTGGCCGCATCGATGGCGCGCAACAGATCGCGCGGCGTCTCGGCGCTCGCCATGATGCTCTCGGAAAGGCTTACGCCGAACTCGCGCTCGATGCGGACAAAAAGCTCGACACGCCCAAGACTGTCGTAGCCGTAATCCCGGTCGAGCCGGACATCGAGCGACGCGGTTGGCAGAGCGCGCGTGGGATGCAGTTCCGCCGCGACCTGCCGGACAATTTCCAGCAGCGCATCAGCGCTGATCCCTGTACTGGCGTTCGCGCGGTGTGTCGCGACGGGAGATTCCACAAACAACTTGGCGATGGACGGTTCAGGGGATGTTAGCACGAGAGTGAAGTTCGGCCAGGGAGGAGCGGCGATGAAAACGGATGAATGGTGAAGGGGAAGCGGAGAACAAAAAATAACGCCTCCGCGTCAAGTTCTTCGATGAAGAAAAAAAGCGCCCGCGGCGGTGGGGAGGGCCTGCCGCGGGCACCGAACGGCGCCTAACTGCCGATATGCACTTGATACTCGGCGCCGTTCGAAAACGTGCAGTTGCCGGCGCCCATCCGCGGCGAGCTCATCTGGTACTCGCAGCGCGCGAACGTCCCGCGCGAACCGTAGGCGCTCGCCACGCCGCGCCTTTCGTCATTGGCGACGCGGGTTGCCTCGCCCACGAGGGTCTCGCCTTGATAGTTGAAGCTGAACCGGCCCTTGCCCGTCATCATGTTGGTTACCTGGCCGGTCAGCACGCCGGTCTGGTTGGCGAGATCATTGGCGGGATAGAGCTTGACGCTGAGCACCGCGGGCATCGGGCCTGCGGGAAATGGGGCGCTCGGAACACCCGTCGTGCTGTGCGGTGGAATGTAGGGCACGCCCAAGGTGTATACGGCTTCACCTTCCGGGCCCACCGGAATCACATAGCAGGCCGACAGCACCAGAGCAGGAACGATCATCGCGATCGCCAGCCGCTTGGACATTCCGTCGTTTCCCGTCCTGCGCGACACCCCTGTAATCGAGTTTTCGGGTTTCATGTTGCCTCCTGTCCAGTTAGTTCGCAGATCACGCGCTCTTGCGTGATGAACCCATCGTCTCAAGCGCAAGGTTTCCGATCACATACGGTTGCCTTACTGATCACTTACAGATGAGCGGCGGCATGAAATCAGGAGGTTAAAACCGTGCCGCCATAGGGTGGCGGCCGCCGGGTGAGGAGCCACGGTCGGCATCAAGGCAGCGCCGGTTTCCCGTCGCGAAGGCATATCGAGCGCAACGCCGATGGTTTGCGCTCTGAAAATCGTATTGATCAGCTCGGGAACCGCCGCAGCGCGCACGCCCGATCCCAGGCCTTTGTGCTCGACGCAGACTCACGCACTCGCGTCGGTCTTTGGCGCGTCGACGTGCCCAGCGGCGGCCGTTTCGCGCCTGAGTTAACGATTGCCCGGCATCGCGCCGGAGCTGCGCACAAGGTCCAAGAGTCGGTCGGGGCGGTCCGAAATGATGCCGTCGACTCCGATGCGGATCAACTCTTCCATGCGCCCGGCATCATTGATCGTCCAGACATGCACCTTGAGATTGCGGCGATGGGCGGCGGCGATGAGCCCGGCGGTTGCGACGATTTCGCTGCCCAGCCGGTCGGGGATCTGCAGGGCGCGTACGGGCGGGCTGTAGGCGGCGTCCAGGTTGACGAGCTGAATGCCGAAGAACAGCTGAGCCTCGCTGCGGCTCATGGAAGTCGCGACCTCAGGGCATGCCTGGCGGAAAGCCGTCACCGCCGCTTCGTTCATCGAGGCGATCAGCACCTTCTGGCCCATGCCGGCGCGCCGGACGAGCGCGCAGAGCGGTTGCGCGAGGGCGGGCCCCTCGTATTTCATCTCGATGTTCATCCGCGTGTCTGGAAAGCGCGCGAACACTTCCTCGAGCGTCGGCACACGCACACCCTTGCCTCGAAACGGATAGGTGCGGCCGCCATCGGGCGACCACTTATGAGCGGCATCGAGCGTGCGCAATTCCTCGAGGGTGAACGCCGCAACGCTTCCGCGGCCATTGGTTGTGCGATCAACCGTCCGGTCGTGCATGCAAACGATCGCCCCGTCCGACGTGCGTTGGACGTCCATCTCCAGCACGTCGACCCCAATTTCGACTGCATGCGAAAACGCCGCGAGCGTGTTCTCGGGGCGCACGCCGGCTCCGCCGCGGTGGGCGATGACCTGCGTCCGTGGTTCTTCCCCGGCAAAAAATGCATGATTCGACGCAGGCCGCGCCGAGAACGCTGCGACACCGTAGATCGCGGCCGTAGCCAGGATCAGCGACACGAGCACGGGGAGCCATTTTCGACGCATCGCAATTAGACCGCTGCAGCGGTGGTCAGTTTCCCCGGATTTTGCCGCTCACCCGCCGCGACGCGCGCCAGGCAGGCCGGCGCGAGTGCTACGCCGGGGCTGCGGCGGAAGCCGCCTCCGCGGCAGCAGAGTTTTCTGTCGGCGACGTGCCAAAAGGGCATCCCGGCGCCGCGACGGCTTTCTTTTTCGCGATGATTTCCGCCGCGTATTTTTGAAGGTAGTGCGCGATAGTCTCGACGCGGATCTTCACGGAACCCGCCGGCTTGGTGGAATCAAGCTCCTGAAACGAGAAGAAGAGAGTGCCCGAACGCTCAACGATCTGCTGCACTGGCGTGTAAGTCGGCTGGTCCATGCCGCACTCGTAGCTGGCAAGACGGATCACCCCGGCGACCCAAGGCACGCGCGCGGCGACTTTTGCGCCCCAAAGTATCTCGTTGGTGTTGGCGCTGTAGGACGACGGCCACACGTCGGCCACGTCGAAAGTCGAGCGGATGCGTCCGGCCTTCAGATCCGCAGCGAAGATCCATTCGAGCAAATCCGGGTCGGTCGGAAAATATTGGGCCCAAAGCACCGGGTATCCAAACGCCTGGAGGTCCACTTCGATCTCATGACCGATGCCGGGGTCCATATGGTAGGGCCGCGCGATCACGAGCAGGCACGGCCGGTCCTCGGCCGCGCAGTGCTCTAGCACGGCGCGGCCCCGGCGCCGCGCCTGGGTGTTGAATGCCTCGAGCGCCTCGAATCCCTGGCGTACTGCCTCTTTCGTCTCCTCGAGGCCGAGCTCGGGAAAGATTTCCTTCAGATGCGGGTGCAGCTGTTTAGGAACGAGGGGCGCATCGGCAAGCGACACGAGGGGTGTTACGTAACGGATGCTGCGTTCCTTGAATGCGTCGTTTTCCTTTAAGAATCCCGACTTGATGTTCTCCGGCCCAGCCATGACGCGCGGGCACGCGAGATTGTCGACCACGTGACCCTTGAGGAACGAGGGCAGCGAAGCGATCATCGGGGAGAAGAGCACATCGATCTTGCGATGCTTGTCGCGCGCCACGAGCTCGCCGTAATGGCCGGACATGCACTTCACCGGATAGCAGCAATCCACGGTGCCGCGGCCCTTCGCGAACTGGCGGCTCTGCTCCTCCGAGGTGTCGGAGGAGAAGACGAGCTTTCGTCCCTCGACGCCCAGCGCCCCGAACAGGCCCACCCAGAACTGATGGGTGGACCACATGTTGAGGACCCTAGGTATCCCGATCCTCAGCTTCGACCGGTACTCGGGGATGGCGGAAGGCGTCTTCGCGGACCATCTCCGCAATATTGGGATAGGCACGTTTCACTTCCTCCATTTCCGCTTTCACCACGCGCATCTCGTTAGCGTCTTCGAGCAGTCCCTTCGGGCACGAGTTGCCGCTGATCACGCGCTCCCGGCCCTCGGCGACGGGAATTTTGCTCCACGGCCGGCCCTTCGCGCCGGGCAGGACCACGTCGATGAAGGTTCGCCGGCAATTGACCGGGCACCAGCGGCAAGTGGTGTGCTCGTTGGTCGTGCTGTGGTAATCGAGCGCCTCGATGGTATCGAAACCGCGGAAACGGGAAGGCTGCCCCTCCCGATAGCTCTCCCGCGCACACAGCGCCGCGCCGATCGCACCCGCCTCGCCGGGGTGCGGATGAACGACGATCTCCGCGCCGGGGACCTTGCTTTGAACGAAGTCCACCTGCGCCTTCACTACGGCGAGATTGCGATGGGTGCCGCCCTGAAGCACGAACTTCTTGCCGGCCGCCGCCAGGTTCTGCAGTTGGCCCGCGTAGACCCACACATTGAGCGGCAGCACCGCGGCCAGCGAAGCCATGATTTCCTCGGAGGACCAGCCCTTGCGCTGCTGATTGACGATGTCCGACTGCAGGAACACGCCGCACCCCATCGCAAGCTTGGGCACGGAGCGCGCCTTGAAAGCGTGCTCCGCGTATTGCTCGAGCGGCGTGCCGTAGCGCTCCGCGACGCCCTGCAGGAACGCGCCGTTCCCCGAAGAGCACTGTGAGTTCAGCCGGAAATCGGAGACCGTCCCTTGCCGGAGCAGCATGATCTTGACGTCGCAGCCGCCCACGTCGCAGATCACATCGGCATCGGGATAGAAGTGCAGGGCAGCGGTCGCGTGCGCAACGGTCTCGACCAGCCCGACGTCAGCACCGATGATGTCCTTTAACAGATCCTTGCCGTAGCCGGTGAGAGCAAGACCCGCGATCTGCTCGAAACCGGCTTCCCGAACCTGGCGCAGGATCGATTTGGCGTCCTCGATCGGATTGCCCTTTGACTGCACGTAGCATGAAAAGAGCAGCTCCCGTTTGGGGCAGAGCACCACAGCCTTCGCCGTGGTGCTTCCGAAGTCACATCCGAGGAAGACACCCGATTCCATCGGCGGGGAAACAGCGGCGGGCGTCCCGCTCATGCGCGGGTGAGAATGGCCATTGTTACTCGGGCAGCCATAGCGGGCCAGGAAGGCCTGGAACTCGTCATCGCCGGAGATCAGACCGCTCGCGCCCTCCTTGGCTTTTTGCTCATGCTGGCCTTTCTCGATCCACCAACTGAGCTTCTCCGTTCCCTGGTAGACCGCGACATCGGGGTTTTCGCCCTCACCGATCTCGACGCAGCCGAGACAGGCGTAATAGACGGCGTCCTCGGGCACCAGAATGAGGCTCTCCGGGTCCATGCCATCGGGCGCCGCCACGCGCCGCTCCTTCCACAGCTTCTTGAGGTGGTGGCGCCACGCCTGCTGCAGACCCGCAAAGAATAGATTGGGCCCGCCGAGCAGCAGCACCTGGGGCACCGGGGTGTTGCCCTTGGTCAGCGTCGCCAGGTTCTGATAGACCACGGCCTCGTAGAGGCTCGCGATGATTTCCTCCACGGGGACGCCGGACTTGACCAGCGTGTTCGCGTCCGCTTCCGCGAAAATCCCGCATTTCGAGCTCACCTTGTGCAGGCTCATGCCCTCGTAGCGCATTTTGGCGAGCGCTTCCGTTTCAATCGAAAGCTTGCGGGCGGTTTTCTCGATGAATGTGCCGGTGCCGCCGCTGCAGGCCGATTGCATGTAGACCTGCTTGCTCGTTCCGTCGCCGCTCGGCGTGAAGAAAACGGTCTTCATGTCCTCGCCGCCGATTTCCGAGACGAAGCGCACCGCGGGGTGGAGCTTTTCTACTGCCGCCGCGACGGCGACGACTTCCTGGATCAGCTTCGCGCCGACCAGCGGAGCGAGGAAGCCCGCGCCCGACCCCGTGAAAAACATGCGGTCCCGGGCCGGCGCGAGCCCGCACTCGCGCTCGATGCAGCCGAGGAACTCGAGCACCATCTCGGCCTGCTTGGTATTGTGCCGTTTGTAATCCCGCCAAAGTATGTTGCCGTTCTCGACCACCACCGCCTTGACGGTGGTCGAGCCGACGTCCATCCCGACGGTCTTCATGATCTCGCCCTTGCCGCAAGATGGTGCACGAGATTCGCTGCGGTTCCGGCCGCACCGAGGCGCGGCACCCGGTAGGTCGCTCGCTTCATCTCGGGGAACGACTCCAGCAGCTCGCGCGCCCGTTCGAGCGTGATGCCGTTGACCTTGAGCGTGTCCTCGAACTCTCGCTGCGCGCGGCGTTTGGCCTCGGTCAATATCATCTGGCAGCGCGAGAGCGCATGCACTTCCGCGTCACCCTTGATCTCGAGCGGCGCGTAGAGCATGTCCGGGTATTTGCCGGTCACCGCTGCCATTGCCCCGACACTCATCGTGTTTGGCATGCAGGAGTAAGGAGAAAGTTCGCACGTCATGTGCGCCTTCTTGTGATGGTAGGCCCAAAGCGCCTTCCCGATCAGCATGTCGCCTTCGCCGCCGTTCAGGCGGCTGTGATAGTACGGGGCGGCGAGTGTGCGAATCTCGCGCTGGTCCGGCATTTCGTGCGGGAGATCGGCAAGCGCCTTGCGCATGCGATTGTAGGTCCAGCGCAACAGGCCCTGCCCGGCCTTGATCGCGCCGGCTTTGAGTCGGGCATGCCGGTCGATGCCGATGTGGTCGGCATAGTCCTGACCAGCGAGCCGCATCAGATAATCAAGCCAGATTGTGATTGCGGCGGGGTAGACTTCCGCGCCCTCGGACTCGAGCCAGCGGTGGATGTTGTAGTTGGGTTCGCCCTCGACGGTCTGCAGGTAGAACTCGCCGGTGATCTTCACCACCGGCTTCACGCGCAGGCGGTCCACCTCGATCTGGTCGAAGCGGCGGCGGACTTCGCGCAGCGCATCCACGAAGCGGCGGGTGCCCACGTACCACAGTGGAGCGCTCCATTTGGCCATGCCGCTTACGGGAGAGCGGTCGAAGATCCCGTGCAGATACTCGATGCTTTCCTTGGCGACCCGTTCGGTGTCACCGGGGTTCACTTCGTAGGGCCGTATCTGATATTCGACGTCCTGGATGAGGTCTCCCACGATAACCGCCCAGATGGCTCCAAGCGTGAAGGGCAGGTTGAGCTCGAGTCCGCCGCCCTCGGCCGCGCCTTGCTCGAGTCCGTTCTGGGCGAGCAGGAACATGCGGAAGGAGTCGAGCCCGGCATTCCGCAGGGCAAGCTCGTAGCTCTGATGATATTGCCCAAAGCGGCATGCGCCGCAGGCGCCGGCGGTAACGTAGACGTAGTTGCTGGCAACTTCCTTCGCGCCGCGTTGTTGGGTCTCCCGGCGCAAGACATTGGCGAGGTTCCCGGTCGTGAAGCTCGTCGGGCAGCATTGGCCGATGTCTGCCAGCTCTCGCCCCGTCAGCAGGTCCTCCCTGGTCGCGGTTGGCAGAACCTGGCTGCGATAGCCGAGGTTGCCCATTGCACCCTGAATGAGACGCTCCACGCGCCAGTGCAGGCCACCGAACAGGATGGTGACCCGGTCGCGCTCCGCCCGGGTAAACGGTTGTGGTTTGTAGGCCAGGTAGTGTTCGAGCTTCGCCGTCTCCATTCTTGCTGCTCCTGTTCCGCGGGCTGAATAACCCGGCGTCATATCATGCGCGAATCCGCCAGCGGATCAACCGCGTTGCAGTCATGGATATATTCTAATGTGCTAGTGCAATATTGTGAGCAGGCCAGTGCTGAGCCAGGGTATATAGGTTACCGCCAGAATGCCCGCGCATAGCGCCAGAAAAAGCGGCGCGACGGACCGGCAGACCTCCGTGATGGGCCGTTCGAACCGGTACGACGCAAAAAACAGGTTGATACCGATCGGGGGCGTCAGGTAGCCGAGCTCCAGATTCGCCAGGAAGATGATGCCCAGGTGGACGGGATGCACCCCGTAGGCGAGGCCGATCGGCACGACCAGCGGGGCGATCACGACGATGGCCGAGAAAATATCCATGACGCAGCCGACGGCCAGCAGCACCAGGTTGAGGTAGAGGAGGAAGACCCAGGGCGACTCGATCCGCCCCTTGACCCACTCGACGGCCTGGTCCGGGACCTGCGCGTCCACGAGAAAATTGGTGAGGGCGAGTGCCACGCCAAGGATGAGCAGAATGCCGCCCACCAGCAAGCCGCATTCCGACATGATCCGGGGCACGTCAGGGTAGGACTTGATGTCCCGATGAATCACGGCTGCCGTGATGAAGGCATACAGTGCAGTCGCGGCCGCGGCTTCAACCGGTGTCGCCAGCCCGCCCAACATTAACGTGATTGGCACCACCGGGAGCGCGAGCTCCCATTTGGCTGCCCACAGCGCTCGGGCGATGCGACGGCGATCCAGCGGTTGCCGCGCACCGCTTCGCGAATCGTGCTGGCGCAATCCCCACCACAGGGTGATGGTGAGCATGAGCAGCATCGGCATCAGGCCGCCGAGGAACATCGATTCGATGCTCGTCTTGGCAACGATCGCGTAGAGAATGAGCGGCAGTGCCGGGAAGAGCAGCACCCCCGGCAAGCCGCCCCCGGTAACCAGGCCCAGCGCGGCCCGGCGATGGAATCCGGCGGCCAACAGCAACGGCATGGTGAGCCCCCCGAGCGCGAGGATGGTGACGCCGGATGCGCCGGTGAACGCCGTGAAAAAAGTGCTGGCCAGTACAGTAACGACTGCCGCGCCGCCGCGAAATCTCCCGAACACGGCATCGAAGACCTCGATCAGGCGCTTGGGAGCCCCGCTTTCGGCGAGAAAGTAACCGGCCAGCGTGAACAGTGGAATGGCTGGCAGCGTTGGGTTCGACGTCAGGCCGTAGTGATCCACGGCAACCGAGGCCAGCGGCACCCCCACGCTCCAAAGCAGCAGGAGCGCTACTCCGCCGATGACGGCAAACAGCGGCGCCCCGAAAAGCGCCGCTGCGATCAATATTGAGACGCCGGCTGGTAGCGCGTAGTCAGAATCAAGGGGCGCGAACAATGCGATCGCGATCAATGCAGCTGCGAGAAGGCTCGCAGATGTTCTGTCCCATGAATGCTCGGAAGCCATCCAGAGCAGGCGCACGGCAATGAGTCCGAATCCAATCGGGATAAAGGACTGGATGAGCCAGACCGGAATCTCGTAAGCCAGCGCGACACCGCCGGCGCGTTCCAGGGCGACGAACTCGATGCTGGCGATGCAAAGCAAGGCGCTTGCCGTGGCGGCGACGGCTGCGGCGCACAACCGCGCGATCCCCGCGAAGCGGCCCTGCAGCAGCGTTGTTGCCGAAAATGCGAGTAGGCGGTTCTCTCGCGCTGCAACGGCCGCGCCCAGCATTCCCACAATCAGGGTGAGATTCTGGGAGAGCGAAGCGACTCCCTGTATACCAATGCCCAGTGTCGAGCGCAGGGCGATCTCGGCCAGCGGCAAAAGGACGAGGAGCCCGAAGAAGGACGAGAGGAGAATGTTCTCCGCCGCCGAGAGCCACCTTGCCGCGGTATTCACGCTCGCATGCGCGTACCATGACGAAGCGGGCCGCGCCGCGGGCAGAGGCAGGCTCACTTCTTCTCGTTGCGGTATTGGGCGAGCAGCCGCTCGACCTTGTCGAACATGTCCGCAGGGACCATGCCGCCCCGGACGCCGTTTTTCCAGGCATGCCTTGCCAGTTCCTGCCACGCGCGTTCTGTCTCGGGCGTGGGCGAGGTTACCTTGAGCCCGCGTTGCTGGAGCGCGCGGATGATGTCCTCGTCGCGCTTATCGCGCTGGCTGCGCAGCTCCTCAGCCGCTTCGGCCGAGGCTTCCATCAGAGCCGCTTGCCCCGCCTGACTCATCATGTCCCACGCCCTTCGTGTGATGATGACCGCGCCAACAATCGGCACCCAGTTGATCCGCAGCATGTGCGGTGCGGTGCGGTCGAACTGCCCTGCGAGCGCCCATATGGGCGCGGCCGGAACGGTGTCGATCATTCCTGTCTGGAGCGACGGCAGAATGTCGGTGAGCTCCAGCACGACCGGCCTATAGCCGAGCGATTTCATCAGGTCGACCTGCGGAATATCTCCGGCCCAGGCGAAAATCTTGGCGGACTTGTAGTCGTCGGGCATCACGCGCGGTTCGTTGGAGAAGAACTGCACCCAGCCGCCGTCTCCCCAGAACAGAACCATGAAGCCCTTGGCGCGCAACTTTTCCTCCAGTTCGGCGCGGAGTTTTGCGCGCACGTGATCCACTTCGTCCCAGGAGCGGAACATCAGCGGGATCTTCTGCAGGACGGCCACTGAGTCGTCGATGTCGCTCAGGCCCACGATGCTCAGCATGGAGCCGCTCAACTGCCCGACGCGCATGCGGCGCACGGTTTCCGCCTCCGGACCCTGCACGCTGTCGGTATAGACGATGAGCCGCGATTTGCCGCCTTGCGCGGCGCGCCACTTTTCTCCCACGTTCTGCAGTACGCGATGGTAGACGGAGCCCTTGGGCACGACGGTCGCGATCTTGAGAGTCATTGCCCGCTCGGCGGCGGCAGCGCTCGCCGCGAACAGGGCCGCGACAATCAGCTGGCCGAGACATACCAGTAGACGTCCATTAATCATTGAGCGGGTCCTTTCAGTCGGCGAAGAGCTGGTCGGTGTGGCCGAGCAGCCAGCGTGCGCGACGCTGCATGACAAGATTGGCGAGACGCGATTCAGGCTGCGCGTCGGGGTTGAGCTTCAGGGCGCGTTGCAGCAGCTCGCGGAATTGAGCGCGGTTGCGTTCCGTGACGCTGACCGTCTCCGCGAAGGTGACGAGGGGCGCTGCTTGATTGCCGTCACTCAGCTCCACGGCCCGGTCGAAGTGCTGGCGTGCGATGTTGGCGGCACCGGCGTTGACGCCGGACCGGCTCATCTCGAAGCTGATCAGAAACACGTGAATCGCGCCGTGGTCGTAGGTTTCATGGAGGTTGAGTGCGCGGCGCACCAAAGCCTCCACTATGGGAAGGTCCGCTACGAGGAAGGGATCGTCTTTGGATAGCGAGATGGCCGCTGCCCACGCCACGCCCGTCCAGTAGAGCAGGCCTACGTCCTCGACAGTGGTTGCTCCAAGGGCGCCTGCGGGGTCGGTTCTCAGCGTTTTTCTCAGACCGGGGTACGAGGTTTCAAGGCCATGCAAGCCATAATTGCGGGCGCGAAGGTAGAGACGCCGCGCGCGGTCGCGCTGCGCGTACGCGGCCTTCACGTTGCGATCCTCGATCTCGTCGGCCGGCAACTCGACATAGGCGTAGGCGTATTGGACGAAGCCCTTTGTAACCGCGAGAAGCAGGCCCCGATGATCGGGCGTCTCGGCCAGGATGCTTTCCATCAGCTTAAGGCTGAAAGGCGCCGCATCGCCGATCAGCTCGAGGTCGTCATCGGATCCGAACGTGGATCCGCTGCTGGCTAAGGCATCACCCATCTGGTTGAGCGCGAAGGTGCGCACCGAGCAGCCGCCTGTGAGTAAGACGATGAGGATTGCCGCCAGGGCCGCAGACCGCATGCGCCCGGCATTCGATGAAAACCAGGCGTTCTTTATGAAACGTGTCGTCATGGCCTCTTTCCCTCTACCGTGCCACCGGCGGATTGTGCCGCGAACAGCACACTAAGTGGGTCACGTATGACTTACAAATCGTGTGAATTCGTGATTCAGTGCACAATCTCCGGTCTCGACTAGGTCCCAACGAACTGGCGCTGAACATGTTAGAGCTTCAGCGGTCGCTGGTGCATCACACAATCAGGTGAGAGTGCGGTGCCGGTTTCGTTCCCCGCCACCGTCGCGAGCGAGGCCTGCGGGGCGATCAAGAAGGCTGAAGAATCCGGTCGTAGATGGCCCGCGTTTCGGGGGACGGCTCCGCGCTCAGGGCGGTTTGCAGCGCCCGGCGGCACCGGTTGTAAGTTTCGGCAGCCTCCGCGGTGCGGCCGAGCCGGGCGTAGCTCTGCATTAGGCTGCGGTAGAGCCCCTCGGCGACGCTGTCGGCCTCGATCGCGCGCTCGAGAAGATCCGCTGTTTTCTCGGCCGATTCCGCTTGCAGCAGGTAGCGGCACGCCTCGCCGATGGCGCGCGAGAAGCGGTGACGCGCGCGTTCCCGCAACGTCAGGCTCCACGGCTCTTCGGGCTCGTTGCCAAGGAAGGCGCCGCGGTAGAGCTCGAGCAGCTGCTCGCAAAGTCTTGTGAGACGCTCCCCGTCCACGTGCTCGCGCGGTCTGCGGAGCTCCTGATCGATGCGCGAAGCGGTCTGCTCGAATGCCCAGGTGTCTACCCAGACAAGACGCCCGTCCAGGCTGACCTTGCCCTCAGAGAGCGCGAGCGCATGGTCCTCGCCAAGGAGCTTGCGCAGCCGGTGCAAGGTGCTGGTGAATGAGCGGTGCGCGGAATCGCCATCGATTCGGGGCCAGAGCGCTTCGTTTATCCGCTCTTCGCTGACCTCCCGCCCGCCATGCGCGATCACGACCTTGAGAAAATCGAGCGGGCGTTTTTGCGCCTTGCCGGCGAAGGTGAGTGGCTCCCCGGTGCGCAGGAGCCGGAACGCTCCAAAGGTGCTCACGCGGATCGGCCACGGCCAGTCACCCAGTGCCAGCTGCGAGGCATCGAGCGTGAGGCCGTGCGTGCGAATGATGGCGGACACGAATTCGCGCTCGATGCCCGCCTCTAGCGCATGGCTGCACAGCCGCGCAAGCATGTCCGGCCGCCACAGCAGGAAGTTGACGAAATTGCGCGGCTTGCCGATCTCAAGGGCCAGTTTGAGCGCGCGCAGGCCCGAGCGCGGGCGGCGGCCGCTTTCCAGCCCGACATAGGCATAGGTCATGAGTCCCGTGAACTCCAGCAGGTGGTTGTGAATGTGCCGCGCGATGTCGTAGACCTGCTGGTAGTGCGAGAGCGCGTTGCGGACCTCGCTGGCCTCGTAGAGAACGTGGGCCGCGCCCATTCGGCACAAGGCCTCGAAGTGCGGACTGCCCACCTCGACGGCTGCCGTGACGGCAAGCCGCTGATGCTGATACGCCTTCATGCTGTCGCGCTTGATCAGCGCGAGCCAGGTCGCGAACAGCTGGTGCAGGCAGGTGTCGAATCGCGCCCGCGGCGCGGGCAGTGATGTCGATTCGTCGAGCATCTTCTGCGCATTTTCCGTGTCACCTGTCATGAGCGCGCCGCCCGCCCCGTACGCGAGGAGCTGGTGCGTCATCACGTGCGCGCCGGTGCCGCGCTCGATTTCGAGCCCTTCCTTGACAGCGCGCAGACAGGCGTCGGTCTGGGCCGTCAACATGTAATAACTGGCCTCGGTGAGCTTCAGCATCCCGAGCTGGAACGGGGACACCTCATGCTGCGCCACGACGGCCTGCATGCCCTGGATCACCGACCAGGCCTTGGGAAAATGACCCGCCCACATGATGCCGAGCGCCACGCGGGTTTCGACGTGGAGGCGAAGGTTCGGGTCGCCCTGCCTGATCGAGGCGCTGTAGGCACGCTCGACCCAGCCCTGGAGATCAGGGTGCCGTGACTGGCGCACGATCATCGACGCGGACAAGCTGCTCGCGACGCGGGCTTCGAGCGCGCCTGCAAGGAGCTCCGGGTGCTGGCGCAGGATCTCGACCGTGTAGGCGATCCAGCGATCGAGCAGCGAGAAGTCGTCTATCTCGTAGAGGATCGCGTCCATGGCGCCCGTGCACGTCAGCAGCAGCCCATTCACATCCGGCTCGCGTTGGGCGCGAAAGAGATCGTAGGCCTGTTCGTAGAGGAGGCGGCTCTCCCGCGGCGAGATCGAGACACGGCTCACCGCGAGCCAGTACACCGTCCACGGATGCTGATGCTGTACTTCCTTGGGCAGGAGGTTGATCCACTGGGCGAGCGTTTCTCCCATGCCGCGGTCGAGCATCGTGCCCGCGTGCGTTTCGATGACAGGGACAATGCGATGCCAGTCGCTGTTCTCCCGCAGCAGTGCCACCGCCTCCGCGAGCTGCTGCCCGCCGACAAGCAGGTCTGCCGACCTGCGCATGAGCTGCGCGCGTTGGTCCTTGTCAAAGACTTCGTTCGCGCGTGCCAGGAGGAATTCGCGCAGAAGCGGGTGGTATTCGTAGATCGGTTCCGGCCGCGCCTGCTTCAGGGCCATGAAGTAGTTGTTGCGATAGAGCTCGGCGAGAATGTTGCCGCTGTCCGGGTTACCGGTGAGGGCCTGCGCCATCGCCGCGGTCATCTGCGGCAGGTAGGCGGTCGTCAGCATGAACTCCGTATTGCGCGAGTCCGTCTTCTGGAAAATCTCCCCCGCGAGATAGTCGAAAACCAGCTGCGGCGTGGACAAATCGGGTGGGGCGGCGAGCGGGCCGTAGGCGGGCGCCTGCTGCATCATCAGAACCAGCCCGGCTGCCCAGCCCTGGGTTCTTTCGTAGACTTCGACCAGCGCCTCGGGCGCGAGCCGCAGGCCGCGCTGCGTCACGATCGCGTCGGATTCCTCCTGCGTGAGACGCAGCTCGCGCCAGCCAATGACTTCCATGGTGCGATTGGCGCGCAGCCGTGCCATTGAAGCCGGCGGATCGCTGCGGCTGATGAGAACCACGGATCCTCCGGGCGGCACTTCGCCCAGCGCAATACGCATCACTTCGTGAAACGAGGATTGCGCCGGCACCTCGTGATAGCCGTCGAAGACGATGGCAAAAAGCGTCCCGAGCCGCTGGTAGAGCGCCTGAAAATAACGGCGCGTGAAGACCGGCAACCCCGCGTGATACTCGGGCGCGAGCTGGGGCAGGCGCGGTGTCTTGCGCTTGGCCAGTTCCGACGTCGCAATGTCCAGATAGTAGAAAAACGACGCGACGTCGGCGTCACCCTCGTCGAGCTGGTACCAGAGCGCGGGCAGCTTGCGGTGCTCGAGGTAGCTCGCGGCGAGCGTCGTCTTGCCGCAGCCGGGAGGCCCCGTGATCCAGACGATGGCACTCCCCCGAGTTTGGTCGAGCTGGCGGAACAAGCGCTCGCGCGGGATGATGCCGGCGAGACTTGGGCGCGTCGTTTTGGCCAGCGAGACTACAGGATGTGCGGTAGCCACGAGCGGTGTGAGGGCGCTGGTTGGTTCTAATCGTTTTATTTCATTCTAGACTGTAACCGCGTGTCCTAGACGATGCCTTGTTCACGCTCGACATCCGAGAAGATCGCCGGCGCGCGGGCTCACGGCCATGACCCAATACGGGAATTGAACGTAAAACGTCTGAAACTCAAAGGGTTATGAAGGCAAACCGGTTGCTTGCCGCAGCCGGCCCCGTGTATGCTGGGGGCGCCATGCGCTACCACTGCACATCACGCTCACGGTCGGAGGTAGAAAGGCGAGGACAAGCATGAACACGTTGCTCATCATTCTCGCCGCACTCGGACTGCTTGGTTTCCTCGCATACCATCGCCTGCCCGCGCTCGCCTGGACGATCGCGATCACGATTGGGCTTGCTCTGCTGACTGCTCAGTCCGGCTGGTCGCCGGTGGTGCTCGCGGTGCTGTGGGGCGTCTTCATTGCCGCCGCCGTATTCGGTAACCCCACGCGGCTGCGCCGCGAGCGAGTCAGCCGGCCGCTGCTGTCCGTGTTCCGTCGCATCCTGCCCCAGGTCTCACGGACGGAGCAGGAGGCCCTCGAGGCAGGGACGGTATGGTGGGAAGGCGAGCTGTTCAGCGGCAATCCTGACTGGAACAAGTTGCTCGGCTATCCGAAGCCGGGGCTCTCGGAGGAAGAGCGGGCCTTCCTTGACGGGCCGGTCGAAGAGCTCTGCCGGATGGTCAATGACTGGCAGGTGACTCACGAGTTGTGCGACCTGCCGCCGCAGGCATGGCAATTCATCCGGGAGAATGGCTTCATCGGTCTGATCATCCCGAAAGAGTACGGGGGGCTTGGGTTTTCCGCGCTCGCCCATTCCGAGATCGTAATGAAGCTCACCACCCGCGCCAGCACGGCGGCCATTACCGTCATGGTGCCCAATTCGCTCGGACCGGCCGAGCTGCTTCTGCATTATGGAACCCAGGCGCAGAAAGAGCACTACCTTCCCCGGCTCGCGCAAGGCCTCGAGGTTCCGTGTTTCGCCCTGACGAACCCGGACGCGGGCTCGGATGCGGGCGCCATCCCTGATTTCGGCATCGTGTGCCGCGGCGAGTGGGAAGGGCGCACCGATGTGCTTGGCATTCGGCTCACCTGGGAGAAACGCTATATCACGCTCGCGCCCGTGGCGACGCTGCTCGGTCTCGCCTTTCAGCTTTACGATCCGGATCATCTCCTCGGTGAGCAGAAGGAGCTCGGGATCACGCTTGCGCTGATTCCCACGCACACGCCCGGCGTGCGGGTGGGGCGGCGTCACTTGCCGCTCAATGCCGCATTCATGAATGGCCCGACGTGGGGCAAGGAAGTGTTCGTGCCCATGGATTGCGTGGTCGGGGGCGTGGATTATGTCGGCCAGGGCTGGAAAATGCTCATGAACGCCCTCGCGGCCGGCCGCTCGATCTCGCTGCCTGCCAACAGCTGCGGGACCGCCAAGATGTGTGCTTTGACGACCGGCGCCTACGGTCGTGTGCGCCAGCAGTTCCGTCTTTCGATCGGACGGTTCGAGGGCGTCGAGGAGGCCATCGCACGCATCGGCGGCAATGCCTACATCATGGAAGCGGCCCGCGTCATGACCGCCGGTGCCGTGGACCTCGGGGAGAAGCCCGCGGTCGTCTCCGCCATCGTGAAGTACCACCTGACCGAGCGCGCGCGGGAGACGATCAATGACGCGATGGACGTCCACGGCGGCAAGGGCATCTGCATGGGCCCGAACAATTATCTCGCGCGGGGCTACCAGCAGACGCCGATTGCGATCACAGTCGAAGGCGCCAATATTCTCACGCGCTCGATGATCATTTTCGGGCAGGGCGCGATCCGGGGGCACCCCTACGTGCTCAAGGAAATCGCGGCGACGCAGGAGCAGGATCCCGAACAGGCGGTGCGTGATCTGGACACTGCGTTTTTCGGGCATCTGCTCTTTATTGCTTCGAACACGGCGCGCTCCGTCTGGTTGGGACTGACCGGTGCGCGCTTGGTACTGGCGCCGGGCGACCGGCACGCGCGGCGCTATTTCCAGCAGATCACGCGGCTCTCCGCTGCATTCGCCCTCATGGCGGACGTGGCCATGTTGCTGCTCGGCGGAGCGCTCAAGCGCCGCGAGCGGCTCTCCGCCAGGCTCGGCGACATTCTCAGCAACCTCTATCTCGCCTGCGCCGCGGTCAAGCGCTATGAAGACAGTGGCCGGCCACAGGACGATCTGCCATTGCTGCACTGGTCGGTGCAGGACGCGCTGAAACGCGTCGAAGATGCCTTCTACGGTCTTTTTGCCAACCTGCCGAGCCGCCTCGTGGCGTGCGGCATGAAGTGGCTGCTGTTTCCTTACGGGCGGCAATTTGCGGCGCCCTCCGACGCGTTGGGCCATCAGGTCGTGGGCCTGCTGCTCGAGCCTTCGCCCGCGCGGGAGCGGCTGACGGCGGGTGTTTTCATGCCGCGCGACGAGAACGAACCGATTGCCAGTTTGGAATCCGCGTTGCACGCGGTCATTGCCGCCGAGCCAATCGGGGCCAGAGTGGGCAACGCGCTCGAGCAGGGCTTGATCTCTGGGCATTTTCCCGACGAGATCATGGAGGACGCGTTGACCAAAGGCGTCATCACTCCGGAGGAAAAGGCCGCGGTGGAGCGCGCGCAGACGCTGCGCCGGAGGGTGATCATGGTGGATGATTTCCCGCAGGACCTGGGACGAACGGAGATCTATCAGACGACGCAACCGGTCACCTTCGAGGCGCTGCACGGCAAGATCGCAGCCCGTGAATCGTGAAACGCATTCAGCCGCAGATAAACGCAGATCGATCGACACGGAAAACAAAACCTTTCCGCCTTCTGCCTTCTGACTTCTGACTTTCGATAGGCTCATCACTCGTCACTCATCGCGGGTCTTGAATGAGCGATAGCATCCTCTACTCGGTTGCCGAAAGCGTGGCAACGATCACGTTGAATCGGCCCGAGGTCCTGAATGCGCTGGATGCGGAAATGATCGGCGCCTTGCGTGCAGCCTGCGAGGAAGCAGCCGATGACAAGGCCGCGCGCGCCGTGGTGCTGCGAGGCGCGGGCAGCGCTTTTCTCGCGGGAGGGGACATTGCGATGTTCCATGCCGCCCTGCCGCACGCGGCGGCGCTGGTGCGGCAGGGCGGCGCCGATTTGCAGCAAGCGATTCTGGCCCTGCAGCGCGCGCCGAAGCCGGTGCTCGCAAGTGTCCATGGGGCCGTGGCCGGCGCGGGCATTAGCGTCATGGCGGCGGCCGATCTTGCGATCGCGGCCGAGGGGACGCGGTTCACCATGGCGTACAGCAAGATCGGCGCGAGCCCCGACGGCGGAGCGACCTATTTCCTGCCCCGGCTCGTGGGCTATCGCAAGGCCATCGAGCTCATGCTGTTGGCGGATGTCTTCGACGCGCAGGCAGCACTTGCGGCGCGCCTGGTGAACTGGATTGCCAGCCCTGAAGCGCTGCCTGCGGAAACCGAACGCCTTGCGCAGCGGCTGGCCCGGGGGGCCACGATCGCGTTTGGCGAGACCAAGCGCCTGGCGCAGCAGGGTCATGATCGTCCGCTCGTGGCGCAACTCGAAGAGGAGATCGAGGCCTTTGCGCGGTGCGCCGGCACGGCCGACTTCGCCGAGGGGGTCGCGGCCTTCATGCAGAAGCGCGAACCGGAATTCAGGGGCGAATGAGCTGGTGGAAGAATCAGAATCAATATTTGAACCGCGGAGACGCGGAGAGATGCGGGAATTTGAATTAAACCGCCAAGACGCCCCGACTGCCGGGAGAGGCAGGGGGGTGTTATCAAGCCGCAGAGACGCGGAGATCGCAGAGCGCAGTGGTAAAAACTGAAGCGCCGGCGCGTTAGGTACAAGGGGACGAGATTTTCCATTAATATGATTTCCACGGCGCTTTCGGCGTCTTGACGGTTACTTGGGCTTTCTGCAAATGTCGGGGTTGAGGGGAAAGACAATCTTCATCACGGGCGCGACGCGCGGTATCGGGCGTGAGATCGCGTTGCGCTGCGCCCGTGACGGCGCGAACGTCGTTGTGACGGGGAAGACCGCGTCGCCGCACCCGCGCCTGCCAGGCACCATCCACAGCGTCGCGCAAGAGGTCGAAGGCGCCGGCGGCCGTGCATTGCCGCTCGAGCTCGACGTGCGCGACGCCGACGCGATTACAAGGGCTGTCGGGCACGCGGCCGAGTCCTTCGGGGGCATCGATGCACTGGTCAACAACGCCAGCGCGATTGCGCTGACCGGGACGGCTGAGACGCCGGCTCGGCGCTTCGATCTCATGTTCGCGGTAAATGTGCGTGGGACTTTTTTGTGTTCGCAGGCCTGCATGCCGC
>Ga0209536_100001330_pt1 | contig 41163 bp, 38 predicted proteins | sample DeeMarSeWOR28_12_FD_187461 | JGI IMG/M metagenome (GOLD analysis project Ga0209536, IMG submission 187461) | Marine sediment microbial communities from White Oak River estuary, North Carolina - WOR-2-8_12 (SPAdes) (version 2) | ecosystem: Environmental > Aquatic > Marine > Intertidal zone >... | reverse complement strand
AACGCTTCTTCTGGGAGGTCAATATCACAGTAAATCTTAGTGAAGACAATTGCATCTGACCACTTGTCCAGAACAGCAGGTTCTGAGATTCGTGAAGCCTCCATTCGGAATTCCAAAGCCAAGTCGTACTCCCCTATCATGGCATGAAGTGTACCCATGTTACGAGCAGCAAAACCAGCAAGATAGTTGGCTCCCAATGATTTCAATGTTTGATAAGAACTTTCTAGCAAAGCAAGTGCTTGGAATACATCAGAGTCTTTCATACACCACGCGAGATGAACTTGCGCATCATGTTTTCCAATGACATCATTATAGTGTTCTGCTATTTCTATGGCGTTCTCATCTTCTTTCATAGCTTTTTTGATGTCAATTTCATATCTAGCAAATCCACCTCTCGCCATGTAAAGCTGTGCTGACAAACATTCGAGGTCTGGTTGACTCTCTATCAACTCCTCTGCCCTTTCTTGGCAACTATGACTATAGGAAACTGTGACCCTCGGAAAGTGAAAAAATACTCCAGTCAATAGGAGAAAGAGTCGAATCCAGCTTTCAGTAACGCTCTCAAGTGCTTCATCTAATGATGTTGGAAATCCAGCATCAAATTCTTCTCGGGATCCCTCGAATTGATAAAACAACCAGGGTTTGAGTACAACATCCTCACGGAGACGTGGACGTAACTTATCGAAGATTGTTGGATTATATGAGAACCATACCTGTATCAACGTGAAGTGAGTAAGGTCAGTTGTTTCATCTTGAGCTAGAACGATGTCAACCATTTTCGACAAAAAGTCCTCATAACCCTCTGCTTGTTTCAAAATGGCCTCCACAATTGTACGTGCATCCTCTGAGAGGAATGGATAGAAGTTGGTCACTGTACCAATTGGGTCCACGCTGCGACTCCTCCTAGTCCATATCTAATCGTTTACTTTGAGATAAGCTTGACGAAATTATGCTTCAATAGTAGTTCGCAGTCACCAACAAGCCTGTGAAGCATGGAAACCCAGGTATCGGTGCTACCAAGTCCTCAGCCTATGTACCACTGAAGTAAAACATGAATGGTTCTTTTCTCTGAAGAGGAAGGAGCTGCTCTCAGGCCTTGATTTCTATTAGAGGAAATCTTCCTCCACAATTACTCGGAATTCCAAAGCGTCTGAGTTATAATAGATTTGAAACTGCTTTTCAGAATGATATTTCGAGGTTAGGACAATGAGTAAAACTACTATTGAACTTGCAGAACCAGATGATGCTGAGATACTAGCAGCCATCTCAAAACGCGCTTTCGATTCTGATGAAGATGTAGGAGCTCCTGGACCTGGAGGACCGGATGGATATGATTCCCCCGAGCATCAAAGACGGATGATAGAGAATAAGTCTGGTGATTATCTGAAGATCTTGTACGACGGGAAGATTGTGGGCGGCACCACAGTCTGGAAGATCAACAATACTCATTATGAGATCTTCAACGTCTTCGTAGACCCTGATTACCATCGAAAAGGGATTGGAAGGGAATCATTCAGACTAATACTGGAGAAGTATCCACAGGCAAAGAGATGGACCTTAGATACCCCTGATTGGAACATTCGAACAAAAGCATACTATGAGAAGCTGGGTTTCAGACAGTATGGAATCTTTCGATGGGTTCCCACCTTCGATTTGAGAGCATACGAACTAGTCTTAGACCCAGAGTTCAAGACTGAAACGACTAAGATTGCAGACGTGACTGATGATAATCAGAAATACATCATCGAAGGAAATGTAGAAAGCAAATCAGAAACCAGAGAGGTCTTCTCAAAGAAGGATGACAAGAACCACCAGGTTGCCGAGCTCGTTTTGTCTGATGATTCGGGATCAATGAAACTCGTACTCTGGAACGAAATGATTCCACAGGTCAGGAAGAATGAACGGATTCGAGTAGAGACTGCATATGTTTCTACATTCAGAGATGAGATGCAACTCAATGTGAGTAAATTCGGGCGAATAGCAATCCTTCAATGATGGCAGAAATCTTAAGGTCGTATTTGACAATAAACTACGCACTCATTGAGTGGGAGAAGGTGTGTAATTAGAATGAGTAAGAAACTGGTTGCTGCAATAGTTCTGATCATTGCAATTGCACTACTGGCAATAATAATATGGATATATCAATGGCCTTGGAGCTTTCCGGGTCTATGGTAGAGCAAACAAAACTATTCGGGGCTGAGGTGATTTGGGAGACTATTTCCTGACTTATGGTGAAGGCGAGTCATATTTCAGACGACTCATCTACGTCAACATCTTGCTCTATGTGGTTATGGCAATCGCTTTCATTGTCTTCATGGTAGACATTGTCGTACTGGCTCTGATTGCTATTATCGCTGGAGTCGCGTCTGTTGCATATGCGCTCTTCTTCGTTGCAAGGAATCCTCCATCAGAGGTTTCTGAGGAAGTCCTCGATACCTACTAGAACAGCCCAATGAACCACAGATGTAGCTGAGCAATGACTGGGAGGAACAGTGTGGCTGTCAGTGAGATGACAACAAGCAGTGTATTGATTGATGGTCCAGCTGTGTCCTTGAATGGGTCGCCCACCATGTCACCAGTGACTGAGATGTCATGGACTCGATGCCAGTCATCTGTCCCCACCTCATACTTAGTGTATTCTGGTGACTCGATGATCTTCTTGGTGTTGTCCCAAGCTCCGCCAGCATTGTCCATCAGTAGAGCTAGTATCAGACCAGATAAGACTGCACCACCGAGGTATCCAGCTAGAGCTTCAAGACCAAGAATGGCTCCTGTGGCAATGGTCACTACTATAGCAATCAGTGTTCCAGGCATCAGCTCTCTTATGGCCCCAGAGGTCGCAATGCCGATGCATTTCTCATAGTCAGGCTTTGTCGTACCCTCGAGAATCCCAGGTTCTTCGTCGAACTGCCTACGAATCTCCTCTATCATACGCTCAGAGTTTCGCTCGACACCGAGGATTAGGATCGCAGAAAACACAACGGGAACGATTGCACCCATGAGAGCCCCAGCAAGAACTGATGGATGGGAAAGATTCACAACCAACAGTCCATCGACCCCAGGGATGTTGAGTGTGTCTGTGGCCTCGATGAAAGCTGCGAAGAGTGCCAAGACAGAGATCGATGATGCACCAATGGCGAATCCCTTGGTGATGGCCTTGGCAGTGTTTCCACTTGCGTCTAGCTTGTCACATGCCCATATTGCCTCCTGTGGTGCCTGAGCCTGTTCGATGACTCCTCTTGCATTGTCCACTATTGGACCGTAAGCATCTGAGCTCATGATCATACCATTCGTTGACAGCAGACCGACTGCAGCAATTGCTACACAGTAGATACCGCCTTCCCACTCATTGAATCCAAGCGTACCACCAATGAAGTAGGAAACAACCATGGCTATAGCAATCCCAATTACTGACGGGAGGACACTTAGTAGCCCATATGCATATCCAGATAGAATGAGGTTGGCGGCACTCTTATCGGCCGACTCGACCATCTTGGGCACTGGTTTGAAGCCACCTAGTCCACGGTCGCTTGTGAATACATCACTCGTGAAACCTATGAATACCCCCGCGAACAGACCAACGATGGCTGAGATTGCGATTACTATGTTGAGACCTAATAGAAGAACAATCGCGACTGAGAAGACTGCAAACAATATTGTAGTGATATAGGTCCCCCGATTGAGAATAGGACCTGGATCCTGATCTTCCTTAGGTCGTACGAGAAAGACTCCAAGAATTGACGCAATGGTTCCAAGACCTGCCAGCACAAGGGGCAACAATGCAAATGATACTGGTGGCGAAAAGTGCAGGTCTATTCCAGCACCCAAGATTGCCGCTGCAAGGATTGCAGCAACATTACTGTCATAGATGTCTGCTCCGGTTCCTGCCACGTCCCCAACGTTGTCTCCAACTGCGTCGGCAATCGCGGCTGGATTTCTGGGGTCGTCTTCAGGTATGTGGTGTTCCACCTTACCAACAAGATCTGCAGAGAGATCGGCTGTCTTTGTGAAGATACCTCCACCAGCCTTGGCAAACAGGGCAACAGTGCTAGCTCCAAAGGAGAAACCGGTGACAATCTCCCAGAGCTCTGCTTCACGAGGATAGACAACAAAGACAGAATCTGGGAGGATAACGTTCCAGAACCAGTATAATGATGTGAGACCAACAAGAGCAATTCCTGCAATCATGAGACCCATAACGGAACCAGCTCGAAATGCCACTCTAAAGGCAGGATTCAGTCCACCTGAAGCGGCTGCGGCGGCCGTACGACGGTTCGCCTTGGTAGCTACGACTAGACCAATGTAGCCAGCTATCATACTGGCAATCGATCCAAGAACGTAGGAGATAGCTATTGGTATTCCAAAGTCTACGAAAACAATTGCAATCAGAATTGCTAGGATGATTGTAAAGATACCAAGAATTCGATATTGGACTCTGATGAATGAATGTGCTCCATCCTCTATCAGTTTGCTGACTTCTTTCATCTTGTCAGTTCCTTCGTCAGCATTCATGACCATTCTGTAGATATACAGAGCAATGAGAATAGACAGAAGGCCAGATCCGAGTCCAGTTGCTAAAAACAGTATATCGGACATTGTTGCCTCACCTGATAGCGAGTTGATGACCGAATTATATTCGTTTTGATGTGTGAATCAAGCAAGGAATATATCTAAAAAAAGTGAAGATTATGAATTAAGTCAATGACCGATAAGAGTCTTGAAACCATCATCTTGGATTTCATTCATTTGGAAACAGGATGGGGAAACCCTCTTCGACCATACTGCGAGTTTGAGGACCTGTTTATTCTCGAGATAATCGAACAGCATGAGGATGTGATGGAGGTTGTCATTAGATATCGCTTCGATGAAGACGGTTTCTCTCAGTATGACAAGAGCCACACGATAGAGGGTAGAATTACAGTTTCAAGAAGTGGAGAGATTGTTAAAGCAGAATTAGAGGAAACTTACACCGGACCTGCAACGGTCTTTGATCCCTACAGACCGAGTAGTCGATAGTTGATCCTCGTCGTTCAAATTCTTAAATCAAGTCTTATTGTATTTGAAACGCCAACAAGCACTCTCTAAGAGTTGAAGTAGGAAGTAAGGAAACTTCATCCAGCTAATATCAAAAAGGTGTGTTTTCGGTGTAGAGGGGGGCCAGCGTTTTGTAGTTCAATATTGTTAATCGTTTGTTGTTTGATAGATTTAATAGAAAGCGAATGTAATAGGTATCTCTTGAGATAAATTCGCAAGGAGGTGAAAGAGTACTGAAGTTCGTAATTCTTGGGAATCTCACTCAACAGGGCATCAAGACAATAAAGGATGCTGGGAAGAGACAGAAACAGGCAGAGGAAATCATGGAAAAGGTTGGATGCAAGCTATTGAGCCTCTATTACACAATGGGAAAGTATGATTGGGTTGCAATAGTGGAAGGACCCAACATTGAAGCAGCGATGAAAGGACTGTTCATGTTTGGCATTGGCGGCACTAACCGTACGGAAACCCTCGTTGGAATCACAGGAGAGGAGGCAGTAAAGCTGATCGGAGAACTGCCTTGATTGGAGAGTATTATCTATCTAAGAACTCTCTCTCCAGGTCTTCACTTGAGCCCTCTGCAAGCTCCAATTCTTCTGTAAGGTAAAAGGATTTGCCACAATTCTGACATGGGATTATCGACTTTCCAGTCGTCTTCTCCATACTGTAGAGATAGGCTGCACTACAATAGGGACACTCAATCTGCACACTTAGATGAAATGCTATACCACAGTTCTGACATCTGACCACTCCATCTGACACTTCGTGCTTCCTTTGATAGGAGTAGACTGCATCACATTTTGGACAAGCTCGTACCTTTTCTGGTATGAATCCATCTAGCGATTCGAAATCAACAAATTCCTCGAGATAGCCACAAGATTTGCAGACGAGTGCTCTCACAGGAACTGGTCTATCATCGATCCAGACTTCCTTTTCCTGCCCACTATATCTTGAGAAGCATTAAGGTCTTCGTGTCCCAACAGTAATATTTAACTATAATTAATTATATACTCTGTCATTCTGGATGATGCCATCATGAATTATTTCCGTGACGTTTCCGAACTCATAGGTAGGACTCCTCTCGTAAAAATAAACAAGCTCAATCCATACCCTGAATCTTTGATTCTTGCAAAGCTTGAGCGCTTCAATCCAGGCGGAAGTGTAAAGGACAGAGTAGCCAAGTCGATGCTCGATGACGCAGAGCGAAGAGGAGTATTGACACCGGACAAGATAATTCTAGAGCCAACCAGTGGCAACACGGGAATAGGTTTGGCAATGATTGCGGCTATGAAGGGGTATCAATGTGAACTCGTAATGCCAGAGTCAATGTCGATAGAGCGTAGAAAGATTATGCTTGCCTATGGAGCCAAGGTTACACTCACACCCGCGGAGGAGGGCACGGATGGTGCCCGCGAATTTGTTAGGAGAAGACTTGCCAAGGAACCTGAGAAATACTTCTCTCCAAACCAATATGATAATCCCGCCAATTGGAACGCCCACTATGAAAATACAGCCATGGAGATAATCCATGACACGGAAGGCAAGGTGACCCACTTTGTTGCAGGACTGGGAACATCAGGAACCTTGATGGGAGTATCGAGAAGACTAAGGGAAAATCTACCGAATATTCAGATCGTTGCAGTTGAACCCAAGACGGGCTCATTCATTCAGGGTCTAAGAAACCTCGAAAACCAAGAGGTCCCCGATATCTACGACGAGTCTCTTATTGATTACAGAATACGAGTCAGTGACATCGATGCAGAAAACACTGCAAAGGCTCTCGGACTTCAGGAGGGCATCTTCAGTGGTTGGAGTTCAGGGGCTGCCATGTGGGGAGCGGTAGAAGTTGCTAGGAGCCTCAATGAATCTGGAAGCAGAGACGGTGTCATAGTGGTTCTGTTACCTGATTCGGGTGACAAATACATCAGCAGTACTCCCTATTCACTGACAGTAAATGCTGAACAGCCTTCGACCATCCAGACGGACTCTGAAGCAACGTGCTATTCTTAGATCCATTCGATTTGACCAAGGTAGGGTTTTAGACCAAGTGGTATCTTTGCTTGGTCCTTTAGCTTTGCTTGAGCTGTAATCTTGACTTCTGAGTCTAGACCAAGCTTTACAAGGCTGGGACATTGGAAAAGGGCCGACACGTCAATTGAGTCGAATGAATTCTTCTCGAGTGTTAGATTACGTAGTTTCTTGCACCTGCTGAGCGTCGAGAGGTCGACAGTTTCGAGTTTGTTGTCATACAAGTGGAGTGCCTTGAGTCCTTTGCAATTACTCAGTGGGGAAAGGTCGACTGATTTGAGTATGTTGAATGAGAGGTCGAGGTGCATGAGTCCAGTGCATCCCTCCAGTGGTGACAGGTCAATTGTATCCATTACATTTCCGTTCAAAGATAGTTCCAACAGCTCAGTCCGGTCCCTAATCACTGAGAGGTCAAGGAAGGGAATCTCGTTTCCCGAGAGTGTGAGAACCTCAAGGGTTGGAAACTGATCCAACACTGACAGGTCTGTGGTAGCTATTCTTCTGTCACTGAGATTGATAGTTGTTGTACTAGTGTCGAATCGTTCGACCACCTTTCCGCCCGTCTTTGTTTCGCTCCAGATTGTTACCTCGACCATGATGATACTTCCAAGACTTCTTTTTGTAGCCCCTACTTATAGTCTGGTGTTGGTAGGTCTACAAAAACTGCTCAGTTTCTCATTTCTTGCCCATTTTTCTGATAGCAAGGAGATCTTCTAGAAATAGAAGGCCAAAGAAAAAGTCGACAGTGACAAAGGCCACGACCAAAAGAGGAGCCTGTCCAAAGAGGAACCAGACAACTCCCACGATGAAGACCCAGTTCTTTTCGAAGAGTGCCATCTTGATGATGCCATGGTTCTCCATCATATTCTGACTCACAAGAAAGAAGCCTATTCCGAAGATAAAGACAAGTCCCACAAACGAATCAAACCAGAGGAGAGAGTTGGGAATCACAAGACCTGTTAGAGTAAAGTAGCCCATGTCAATTCGCGGCAACATGAAGAAGGCAGCGCCAAGAATCCAGTTCCAAATGGCTGCTGTCAGAAACATCATCCTATGATATCGTTCTCTGTCCATGACAAGTCACTTGATGTATCGCCTTGGAATCCACCATATAACTCCAATGAATCGAAATGAGCTGAGCTTAAATGTATGAAGAGCTGACTGTATTTTGGGAGTAACAGGGCATGAGAGTCGGTACAATTCTTGGACGACTGATGGAATTAAGGGACTACCATGAATTAGCGGAAATAGTACAGAGGACACTCTCGGAGCATGGCTGGCGTACTGTTGTTGAGGAACTAAGATGGAAGAAGGATGAACCTGAGATTGTCGAAGGCTGGGAACTAAACCTGAGACCAGGAGTCCTTAGGGATGGCATGATCAAGATCCTGGGACTAGAGGGATTCAGTGGTCTTGATGTGGACTTGCTTGAAGCCTTCCGAGACCTCAATGCAACCAACATTGAGGAGCTCAGGACATTGGCCAAGCAGAAATCAATGAAACTCCTGAAGGATCAAGTCCAGAGGGGAAACACGTTCTTCCTTGATGTGGAGGTCATGAAAGAGAGCGATCTCGCGCTCTTTGTCCCTGACACGCTAGAGGCTCGAACAAGGGAGGTCAAGCTACTCGAGGATGACCCACCACTCTATAATGTCTATTCGACCTACTATGGCTTTGTAATTCTGACTACGGGAGGGTTACATTCAGACAGAGGTGGAGTCCCACAAGAAACCAAGGAACGTCTGTTGACAATACTAAACGAGCTAGGGAGTATTACTAATCTCACCTCGAAACAACTGAAATACTCACCACAGGCCTTTCGGAAGTGTACGCCACATCAGAGGGTCCTACTATGGAACCTCCTAAGACTTTGTGTAGGGGGAATAAAGAGTCAGAGAACCGGCATCAAGAAGCTTGGGGATCTCGGAGACTCTAGAGCAGTTGATCTGATGCATCAGAGACTTGAGGGAATCAAGAACCCAGAATTGAGAAAGGACATGATGGTTGGTCTCGGGCAGATTGGTTCGCCTGAGTCGTTCGAGATTGTGCAGGGAGGATACAGAAGTCGTGGCTACAGATGGAGAGACCGCGTTCCGTTGATGGCCCTCAGTGGGATCAGGCACCCTAAGGTCAATGCGACATTGAAGAATTTGGAGAGGGACTATAGATACAGTAGAAACAGAGAGGAATACATTGAAGCAATGGGGTATACACGCTCGCCTGAGTGGATACCTGAGATCAAGACCATCCATAAGCGAACTCATAGTGGTAGCCCAATGAACCGTGCAACCTCGAAGGCACTGAGATTGATTGGCCCCGTACCAAAGAGGTAGGTGGGAAGGAGGTCAACCATTCCCACCAATTTGTCAACTCCGAGTCTAGCGGAACTTCACGAAGTAGACTACAAGGACCACAGCAGCTATCGAAACTCCAATGACTGCTCCGATTATCAGAGGGTCAAGCGATGCAGCTGCAGAACCAGCAGACAGTACGAATTCAGTGTAGCCTGTGTAATTGTTGCCGATGAGAATAGTCATGTCAGAACTGAGATCAGATGGCAATGTTATGCTAGCCTGGTTAGTCAGGGTCTGATCACCTTCTAGGGAAATCAGTGTATCAAGAATCGTGTCATCTGCACTCAAGACATGCACTCCACCGTGAGTGCCAAGTCTTGGACTCAGACAGGTCATCTCAACTGACATGTCAACTGTTGCTCCAGTAGTAACTCCTCCAGTGACCCCTGAAACTGTGATGTCTAGGCGAGGGGTCAACTCAAGGAGGTACTCAAATGCTGGAAGGAGCTCATCCCAGAGGGTGGTTATGTGACTCTCAGCAGGTGCGAAGTAGCCATAGATACCTTTCCACTCACGGACAATGTGTGTGTTGTTATTCTCGATTATTTCATGTGCCTCTTCTGTGTCTACGGACCCATTATGATAGACCTCGAATGTGATAGGAACTGTGGTACCTCGCTCATAATACATCCATTCACCCCACCCACCACTTAAGGCGTCAAGCGACCTTGATGGAAGGTAGCCGAGGTGCTCATTGAAACCATCCGGCAAGATTTCATTGTAATCAAAGGTCATATCGTAGAAGAGCTGGCTCGAAGCCGATGGCCAGTCGTTGTAAGCATCGGAGGGGAAGTAGGTCGCATTGATTCCTGAGTGCAAGGAATATGCCATAGCAAACCTGTGGTTCAGTGCGAAATCGCGGAATGCTTGTGTTTCCGGTTCTGAGAATGGGGATGTCCCATGGTACACCTGTGTTTCTGGGATGAGCAGATCACCCTCGGCAAGGTCCCAGAATGTAGGATAGTTCCGATTGAGGTCTACTAAACCAACTTCATCCTCATTCACCAAACCATCGCCATCATTGTCGATGCCTTCATACCACTCCCAATCGTAGTCGTTGATATGAGGAACTTCTGTTGGATAGGTCTTTTCATATACGAGGAAATTGGATATCCACCCATCACCATTCGTATCTTCAACATCATCCTCTCCAAACGAGCCATCCGCATCATTGTCATATGGGCGCAGGTTCTTTCTCAACCAGTGATTTCCTTGGTTGACAACAATCTCCAGGGCATCAGGATTCAGGGTGGGGATGACGAAGATCTCCTGAGTATCAACATATTCTGTGATGGCAGCATCATCCCCATACTGGTTTAGGAGATGAAGCATGAAGCGAAGTGCCAGCTCGACTGTGATCTGTTCACGTCCATGGTGTTGGGCAACTACCAGAGTCTTCGCCTTCTGGACTGTATTCTGTTCATTCGTGATTCTCAGGCACGAGATATTCCTACCTTCATAGCTCTCACCAATCACCTCAAGGTCAACAAGCTCTGGTACAGAGGAATGTATGTATTCAATCTCCTCGTCCAACTCAGCAGGATCATGGAACTGATCGTCATAGAGTAAGGACAGTGTGCTCCAAGTCCTGGTTACTGATGGTGTCGTGACTTTCTCAATGATAGGGACATTACTCGGCGCTTCAGTAGCCATGACCTGAATAGGTGCTAGAACCAATGTCAGAATCAGTGTGAAGAGTATAATCCTGGTCTTAGAGTGTGTGATTTCAATTCACCTCATGTAAACTTTCAAGCTTCACAGCACTCCTCCAGACTCCTCTGTGCTCTGAGGCCTATTATGTAATGGAAAAATGACTCTCAACCCCTATATTAGGCGTTTAGATTCACGTAATGTCTCGGTTGCGATGTGGAACAATGTACATAAGAGGAAGAAGAGAAACTCACCGGTGGCGACGGTAAATGAAGACTGCAATCATCGTCTACGAGAGTGTCTATGGGAACACGAAGAAGATTGCTGAGGCAATAAGTCAGGGAATCAGCTCAGTCGACGGTATCGAATGCATCGTAAAGAAGACTGGAGATATTCACACTGATGACCTATGCGATTATGATGCCATTCTTTTTGGAGGTCCAAATCATAATCAAGGGCCAGCACTAAATCTAATCAAATTCATAGATAGAGCAGCGATCGTTCATCTCAAGGCAAAGGTTGGAGCAGCCTTTGATACTTACACTGGTGGAAACAAGAATATCGCAGTGAAAAAGTTGGAAACCAAGATACTTGACAAAATTCCAGGCATATCACTCTCAGAAGGATTCTCAGCGAAGGTAACTGGACGAAAAGGCCCACTTGCAGACGACGAGGAGTCCAGGGCTCATGAATTTGGAGTGGAATTTGGTAAGAAGATTATAGGCTAACAATTCATAAGCATCAGCGTCCATTGGTTAATGTATTTGCGAGGCTAGGAGGAAGACCTCATGCAATGGAAGAAAGTATTGATTGCAATAATCGTCGGAATAGCCCTATTCATGTCTGATATTCTGTATGGATGGATGTCAGTCAACATAAGTGGAATTTGGACAATTTTCATCGTCACGTTCATTGTTGGGATAATCGCAGGTGACATATCAGGAGGTTTCGTTGCAGCCTTTCTGACGGAGCTGTTGAGTATTCTGCTACTGGTTCTGTTCCCACAGATATTGGTTCCAGGAGCCACTATTACAGCATCAGACCTCTTTGGTATGATGTGGCTCGTCATGGGACTTTCACTGTCGTATAGTCTAAGGTTCCCAGATGAACCAGTTCCCTGGATTGAAGGCATATTGATCATCGCGTTGTTGATCGTACTTGCTCCATTTGTATATGCGATGGCTCTTTTCTTCGGTCTCTTGGGCGGCCTGTTTGGCAGAGTCATCCATCCAAGAATCTTCAAACCGAAAGCTGTTCCTCTGTCTGTACCTTCTCAGGAACCCAGACCAGCCCCTCCAGCACCTGAACCACCACCACAAGAAGTGGTTCCAGATGTAGAGGAAGTAGAAGGGGATCTAGAGGAACAAACAGGTTTGGAACCAGAACCATCTGAGTGATGAAGAAACAGTATTGCATGAGCAAAGGTCCACACCACTTACAGTTATAACATAATATTCTATATTAGTTTATAAGGACCGCGCCAGGTTCTGTGAGTCTTAGGTTCAACTTCAATACAGATGTCGTTTGAATCCTAAGGAGATGTGACAATGAAAGCGGAGGCAATCCCAACGTCCGACGTAGAAATGAAGACACCGTGCGGCAGGTGTGGGTGCATCATATTTTACACTGGAAAGTTCTGCGTGTTCTGTGATGCCGCCACAGAGATGTTAGCGGATGCTCTGATCGGTTTTGGGGTATCCGAGTCTGCGATATGTCAGATTGATGTGGACTCCGAGGATGAGTGTGGTTGCGGGACTGATGACATCGCAATGCTCCCCACAATCAGGATTTGTGACATGAAGATCACGGGACTTCCGGATGAGCAATCTATGAATGATGCTGTAATGCGAGCAATCATGAAGGAGTGCTTCTGCGAGTAGATGTCAAAAGTCGAGCCTGATGGTTTCCCATCGAACTCGACCCCTTTCCACAGCCTCTTTGATTTTGCGTTCTGTTCTGTTGAGCTGAGCATTTCCGGTCTTGATGTCAGCGAGAACCACCATTATCTCCTCATCAGACCCACCGTCCTTTACTGCTGTGAACCCGTCAAAGATCAGGTAATCGATTGGGGCACCGATAAACCTTGCATCGGCGGGATCGAAGTTGAAGACATCCCTATACATAGGAACCAAATGTTCAGCTATCTTCCCCTTCAGTACATAGCGACTCCTGTCAGCTGCATCCCTTCTGATTGAGGATTCCTGTTCAGCCCATGTCTTTGCGAACTCTTTCTCCACAATTGAGATTCTGTGTCTAAGTTGCATTCTCATGATTAGATAGACAAGAGTAGCAAGAACCAGACCAATCCCTAATCCGATTAGAGTGTCCTCGAATGCCATACAACTGTATTATAGAAACTCAATATATTCTGAGGTAATTGTAGGGTATTCTCCAGAGAATACATTCCATGATGCTGACTCTTAAGTGGGAGTTTCGTAAGAATGTACAAGGTGGTTCATCATGTCTGAGGAGACTTTCGACCTTCTGAAGACCCTGTCAGCAACACCTGGACCTGTAGGGAGAGAAGGATTGGTCCAGGACATCGTCAAAGAGCGATTCAAGCAGTACTGTGGTGGTTTCACACAGGACAGAATCGGAAATGTGGTATGCACTCTTGAAGGTGATATTGACAAGCACTATGCCCTTGTGGCACACGCAGATGAAGTAGGGTTCTTGGTGAGCGCCATTGATGAAAGAGGATTTCTTAGGGTGAAATGGAACACGCAGGGACACATGCCAGACCTGAGACTTCTTCCAGGACAATGGGTTTTGATTATGGCTGAGAATGGCTTTGTTCCAGGAGTGTTCTGTGTCCGGACTGCACACATAGCAGGACCCGAGGGTAAAAAGAGAATCCCGACCTATGAAGAGGTGTTTCTCGACATTGGAGCCGGGAGTGCGGAGGATGTCAAAGAACAAGGCATCGACATCGGCAACCCAGTGATCTACGCTGCACCAGTCGAGAAGCTGATGGGAAATATCGTAGCAGGTAAGTCAATGGATGACCGAATTGGTCTCACTGTCCTCCTCAGGGTATTAGAGCATTTTTCAAAGATTGGAAAAGCCAAGCGTCCAACAATAACCTTCGTTTCAACTGTGATGGAGGAGCTAGGGGCAAAGGGAGCTGCGGCAGTGGCAAGAGAGCTAGATGTTGATGAGATAATCGTACTGGATATCGGTCTCGCTGACGACTATCCTGGTACCAAGGGAGAAGCAGGAGTTTCATTAGGAAAGGGACCAGTAGTGGTCATCAAAGACAGTGCGTTGCACTACTCCCACGAGCTTATTCAACGTATCATCAAGACTGCTGATGTGGAAAAGATTCCAATTCAGAGAGCAGTCTTTCATAACTATATGACTGATGGAGTCCAGTTTGTATCTCAGGGACAAGTTGTAGCAGTCTTGGCAGTACCGTGCAGATATTCACACAGTGCCTTTGAGGCAGTCAGTCTTCTTGACGTGGATATGGTAATCCATCTACTGATGAAACTGCTTTCTTAGTCGTTACGAATTCCTGAAGGCTCTACACGGACCCTCATATTCTCACGGGAAACTATGACGACCTCTGTCCCCTTAGCGATCTCACCCACATCGCAGCGAGCGTCCCAAATCTCAGCCCCCACTTTGATCTTTCCTGTTTCAGGCGTGACTGTGGTTATCACCCTTCCTTTCAGCCCCTTCAGCTCGTAGAACTGTTGTGGTGTGTCGAGGAGTGAGGGATAGATGAGGTAGTACTTCCCAGCGACAAAGATGGCAGCTCCAATGATCAACAGGATTGAGATCGGTATGAGCCACTCAGGTTTGAAATAATACACAATAATGATTGCAATTGGTACTAGGATAAGCTCGTCCACTGTTATTGCGATGAATTTTGCTCGAGGTGAGAAGTCTACCATCGTTCACATCCGACCTTCATTTTGTGACTATTTCGTGGGAGAGGACAAAAGGTTTTGCAACTTGGCGAAGATGTGCACATAGGACGATTGAAAAGGCGGATTAGTGGCGCCCCGTCAGTGACCATTTCTTGAAGATTGAAACCATCCAGATCATGTCAGCCGCTGCCATGCTCTCTGCTTTCACATATGTTCCAATCCTTGCGAGGGAGAGTCTAGGCATCTCAGAGATTCTTATCACCGTCATGGTCGCTGGATTTGCAACATCAAGTTTTCTCTCGACATTCATCTTTGGTCGGTTGGGAGATGTCTATGATAGGAGACTAGTCATACGGCTAGGTTTACTCCTGACCACGATATCCTTGGGTCTGCTACTGCTCTCAACGAGCTTTGAAACTCTACTCTCAGTACGACTGCTTAACGGTTTCTGTGCGGGTATGTATCCAGGAGCCTTGACTGCCTATGCATTCGAGGCAGATATGAAGATGGGGAGATTTGCCACCTGGGGAGCTGCTGGATGGGGTTTTGGAACACTGTTTGCAGGCTATGCAGCAGGTTTCAACATATACTACGCATTTCTTGTGTCCTCAATCTTCCTGCTAATCGGATTTGGTTCGGCTCTCACACTTCCTTCTGCAAAGCAGGTATCGATGAAGGTACCAGTGTTCCCGGTTGAGACCTTCAAGCGCAACGCCTCAGTCTATCTCGCGGTCCTAATCCGCCATAGTAGTGCATTTGCCATCTGGACACTCTGGCCATTGTTCCTCTATGATATTGGGGGAGACCCTTTCATGATTGCAGTAGTCCAAGCAACCAACGCAATAGCCCAGGTTGTGTTCATGGTGAGCATCACAGATCGATTGGAGAGCAGGAAACTTGTAGCAATCGGACTGGTCACATCAGCAATCACCTTTACCTGGTTTCCCTTTGCAACAAACATCATAGAGATACTTCCTTCACAAATACTCCTTGGATTAGCATGGGCAACGATGTATGTAGGGGCATTGAAGTTCGTGACCGAGAACAATGAGGAGAGATCAACTGCTTCAGGTCTTCTACAGTCAATATTGTCCCTCTCAGGAGTCATAGGACCAGTATTGGCTGCAGTCATCTTCACAATATGGCCGGGCTATGCACCCATCATGTTCTTCGCCACAGCGATGTCGCTCCTTTCCTACGGTCTGTTCTGGCTATACAACAGGAATCACAGAATCGAGCTTGTCGATGGACCTGTTATTGAAACCGTCTAGACCGACGTTGTTTCAGATGCTCCACTTTCTGTCCGAAATCCGCCTCTGACAGTCGATCAGCTATGATCGGAGAAACTAGCATGACAACGATGGCACACATTCCTATAACACCAATATCGGTGAATAGTGAACCATAGCTGCCCTCGACAAACATACGAATCATCGAGCGATATACATTAGATACTGGGAGATACTCGTTCATGATGCCAAAGGTCGAGCCCACAAGCTCCAATGGAGCGATCCCACCTCCGGTTATCCAATAGAAAATACCTCCGAGTGCAGCCACAGGTACGAGAAATACAGAGTTCCTGAAGACGGCTCCTGCGATCAGACCCAGACCAGAGCTGAAGAGCGCCAGCAGCAGTGTCAAAGATAAGAACACAAGAATATCGCCGTTAGGCCAGACTCCAAAGAGGACGAAGCTAAGTGGGAAAAGGACTGGTATTGCTGCGTGGGCTATTACGACACCACTGAACACCTTGCCAAGATAGATTGCATTGGTGGACTGATTGGACAGTATCAACTCATCCATGGTCTCCTGTTCGAACTCCTGTGTCATGGCAGAACCTGCTGCAAAGATACCGCCAAACATCACCGAATACACTGCAATTGTCCAAGCCATGTAGGCAAGTCTTGGTGGTGTGAAGGGTCTGAGCTCCTCGACTTCGAAGTCGACCAGCGAGTCATTTACAAGATATGTCTGATAGAAGAAATCGATCTTACGAATGACTGGCATCCTGAGGTTCTTGGTCAGGTCCTCATGGATATTGGCGACCTGAACAGATATCGTTGTTGTCTGGTTGGTTGCTATAGCGTTCTCAAATCCATCCGGTATCGTGATGACAAGTAGGATGTCACCGTTCTGGAACAGTGCGTTGGCGGTTTCTGCATCCATGATGATTGGGTCGAGTCTTGGCGGTATCGGATCGTCATTCCCTATTATCTCAAGCAGACCGTCTGTGTATATCCCTGGGTTCTGTTCCTCTAGGACCACAGCAGTTTCAACACCACTCCCAAAATACACTCCACCCATGAGCATGCTGAATCCAACAAAGAACATGAGTGGTAGGAGGACGACCAGAACAAGTTTCTGTGGGCTACGCCTCCAGACCCTCATCTCCTTGATGAAACTGGCTCTTATCACCCGTAGTGATTGGTTCATGAGCGTTCGACCTCCCTCTTCATCAGATGAGCGACCACAGCTGACATCACAATCCACGTACCAATTAGGAACAGAGAGCTTGTGGTCAGACCCAAGACGGAGTCGGAGAAGAAGACCCGGGGCCAGAGTATGAGTGAGTGGGTAGTGGGTATAATTCCAGCGACTACTCTGACTGAAGCTGGAGAAAGTCCAATGGGAGCCATTCCACCGCCTAGAATGAAACCAGCCATAACAAACAGGACCGATGCAAGGAGTGCCTGTTCTCGGTTTCGGATTTTCATACCAATCAGTTCACCTATTGGAACGAGTGCGAGGATTGTGAGGAGGAGAATTCCAATGAGAATGAAGATGTTTCCAGCAGGATATACACCCATAGTCAGACAGATCACTGGTGCTGAGATCAGGGAGGCTGAAAATGATCTGGGAATGGCAGCAATGGTCCGACCTATGACCAAGGCCAGTCGCGGTGTCGGTGAGTTCAACGTATCCTGCAGAGCCTTTGTTTCAAATTCAGTGGCTGTCAACATGGCCTGACTTGTCAACGCACAGGCCATGAGAGAAAGCAGGATTGATACAGCAGCCATGTACTCAAGATTTGATGGGGTGGCGGTAAGGCTGAATGTTTCATCAATCGCTATACGAGCATCTGATTGGTCAAATTCTGGATAGACAGCCCCCTGATTGAAGAGGAGGACTGCAGCCTCCAGTCGATGTACGTAGTTCTTAACGACGTCGTCGTTGGCATTATTGATGAGCATGACAACTACTGCATCCTGCCCTGACGTGATGTTGTCACCAAACCCTTCGGGTATCAGGATGTATGCAATCAAGGACGTACTCTGATAGAGCTCATCAGCTGTTGTCAGATCATACCTCTCAATGCTAAACCAAGTGTGATTCGTTGTAGACACCATGTTCTCAATGATGTCTGCCATCTCATTGGCTTCCGGAGAGATGTCTTCGACGACAAGACCACATGCAAATGACTCACCACCTCCAACAGAGGTCCACATTATTGTGTAGACTAGGAGAAACACAAAAGGGATGATCAGACTTGGACCGAGGAACTTGGGGTCTCTCTTGGCTTGCTTCAGGTCCTTCTTCACAATTGCAGCTATGGCACGAAGCATCTCAATCCCTCAGTGTTGAGCCGGTGATTGCAAGGAAAACATCACCCAGGGAAGGTTCCCTCATGGAGGCCTGTTTCACAGTCATCCCACTTTCAGACAGTCTACCAATTACAACAGGTAAGTCCTCATGTCCTGACTGGCTTCGTATCCAAGCAGTCCTTGGGCCTCCATTGAGTGGATCCGAGACCTTCTCCACCTCGAAACCCAGTTTTTCAGTCAACCATTCAGAGCCGTGGGAGGATTCAAGTCCTTCAAGTAAGACCTCAATCAAAAAGTCTCCTACATACTGTCGTTTCAGATCTCCTGGTGTTCCACTGGCAACAAGTCGCCCATTGTCAATGACAACGACCCGGTCTGCTAATGCCTCAGCCTCATCCATGTAGTTCGTGCAAAAGATGACTGTCCTGCCTTCATCCCTCATCTTGCGTACTTGGTTCCATATCAGGTTTCGACTCTGAACATCCACTCCGAGCGACATCTCGTCTAGAATCAAGAGCTCAGAGTCATGGAGGATAGAACGGACGAGTGCCAGTCGCCTCTTCATTCCACCCGAGTAGGTTTTCACAAGGTCATCCTTCCGATGAGTGAGACCGGCTAACTCGAGCATCTTGGCAATCCGGTCCTGAACCTCTTCCCTAGGGACTCCATAGAGGTCAGCATGATACTCTAGAGACTCATAGGCAGTGAGATCCTGATAGAGAGCTGTTTCTTGGGGCATGAACCCTATGATTTTCCTGATTGCATCCAAGTTCTCAGAGACCTCATGTCCTGAGACCTTCACGCTGCCAGCTGTGGGTCTCAGGATACCAGTGATCATCTTGACGGTTGTTGACTTTCCAGCTCCGTTGGGACCAAGTAGTGCAATCAGCTCTCCTTTCTCTACATTGAATGAGAGATCATCGAGAGCCTTCACATCACCACTGTAGATGTGAGTGAGATTGGATATTTCAACGATTGAATCCAGTGGAATCACCAAGTATGAGATGGGCTCCAGAACATATGGGTGTGGTGTCACTCTAGGAATGACAGCATAGACTTCATTACAGCTCGCGATTAGTTGAAAAGTATCATGACGATTGAGTTTCTAGTCCAACCAGAGGTCCGTGAGATCCTATTCCAAATCATTTGGGGCGACAGGTTTGAGAAGGACCTCAGAACGAACATGACCTCAGATGAGAACTATGACAGTATAAGGGACAGACTAGTGGAGGAGGAGCTTGTATATCTGCTCCGAGGGGAGAACAACAGCCCCTATCTCTCCTTGACAGACAAAGGGGTTGCAATTGTCAATCGTCTATACGAGATTGAGAGAATCATTGAGGGCGAAGATGTAGACAGCGAATAGAAACCGTGTCACTCCTGAAGTGACAAGTGGTTTAATATTCTGAACACCCAGTGTATATAGGGTGGTCAATTTGGTTCAAGACACCATCGTGAATGACCTCACAAGTCTTGGTCTCACTAAGAATGAAGCAAAAGCATACCATGCGCTTGTGAAGATTGGGAGAGCCACTGCAAGGGAGATTGCGGAAGAGTCAGGTATTCCCCGAAGTAAGGTCTATGAAACACTAGACATGCTTGACAAACGTGGGATAATCAAGAAGGTCAAGGGAACCGATCCTACAGAGTTTGATCCTGCACCTGTTGATGCAGCATTGGATCACCTAGAAGAGAAAGTCAAGAGCTCAGCTTCAAGTGCCAGGAAGGTTCTCCAAGGACTCCAAGGTCTAAGGGATACACGTCCTAAGGAGTTTGCATGGGCAGTGGAGGGAATGGACCAAGTTGTGGTTGGGATGAGGACAGCTATTGAAGAGGCTCAGGAGTTCGTATCTATTGCATCAGCATCTCCTGTTCTCTTGGGTAGACTGAGGGGAGCCTTTAGTTCAGCGAGGAGTCGAAATGTCAAGATAGAGGTGTACACGACAACTCCGGGGGCTATGGAAATCAAGGACCTCAATCACTACTTGGACGTAAAGATTGCCATGCCAAGCAAGGAGATACTACTAGAGAGCTTCAGGGAAGTCTTCCAGACACCCCCAAATCTCGAACCAGACGAGATGGAACCTACGAGAATGCTCATCATGAACATCGACGGGAGGGAAAGCATTGGTGTGTTTCTTCCCAGTGATGACACTTCACAACCTTGGGCGCTCCACATTAGAAGTAGACTGGTCGTCATGATCCAGTGGCAGGTAGTCAAGACGGTCCTATCCGGCGTTGAAGCCATGATTCAGAGTGCCTTTCAAGGCTGATGCGATTTGGGGAGTTTTAGGACAACATATCCTACAATATGCAAAATCTGATGCGATTCATATTTTAGCAAGATGAGAGGGGATTAGATTGAGGTTCTCAAATGGATGAAGCTCATCTGAAGATATTGAGTTGTCCAAAGTGTGGGAAGACACTGCAGAGTAATGGAGATCTAGAAGCTGGAGAGATTGTCTGCACGAAGGGACATGTCTGGCCCATCACAAGGGGAATCCCTTCACTTGCCCACCCTCCAATCAGCGATGAAGACGCCAAGTGGATAGCGGACTATGATGAGATGGCAGAGAACTATGATGAGCTGGTCAAACAATATGACGACTGGCTAGGCATCGACATGATGAAGGAACGTGAGAACTTCCACATGTTCATACCAATAGAGGGACCACTGAGCATAATCGATGTCAGTATTGGTACCGGAGCCAACTTCATGGCGCTCCACAACCAGTACAAAGAACAGTTGGGCAGATTCAATCTGCATGGAATGGACCTCTCAACAGGGATGCTTGCTGTTTCTCAGCGCAAGTTTGATCAAGCAGGATTCAATGTGAATCTCACTTACGGTAGTGTCTTCAACATCCCATATCAGAAGAACCAGTTTGACATGGTGATACATTCCGGTGGTATCAACACCTTCTCAGACATCCCAGGGTCGCTCAATGAGATGTTGAGAATCACCAAACCTGGAGGAATCATCATCGTTATAGATGAAGGCCTATCCCCCAAGAAGAGGGAAACAGAGGAAGGGAAGGCCATCATGAAGGCCAACACACTCTTTGCAGCCAGACCGCCTCTCGAACACATTCCAGAGAAGGCAAAGGATGTCGAAGTCACATATGTCATGAACGAAACCTTCTATCAGATCACGTTCAGAAAATGATGCACAACGGTGAAAGGTCACCGGATACAATTGTCAAAAAGAGAATAGAGTGCTCAAGTTGCCTCCAACAAGAGCACTTCTTCGGCTGTAAGTTCTGGACGCTCGTCGGCGTCAACAGAACGGTTCTCCTTAGGGAGATATGCGACGAATTCGTTGATCGGTGTCATTGCAATCTACCTGTAAGTGTATGAGTGAGTGAGAGCCTCAGTAGAGATCCGTTTCTTGCGAACGTACTTCTTCCTTGGAACTGTCTTAGCTAGCGCCATATCGTGTTACCTCCTGTACTGGTAAGCGTACCCGAGGGCAAAGGTTGTCTGGACCTTCGACATCTTGTTGTTCAACTTCTCTTGTTCGTTAATTGTTAGTCTCGCGAAAGCCATGATGTTTCACAGGTTATGACACACTAAAGTCGTATATAAGGTTTGTGTCACCAACCATTTCAGTTTTTTACGTTGTGTTAAAAAACTAATTTTGTATATTTGGTCAAAAAATTGCGTACATCCAAACGATTGCTATAGTAAATAGTCTGAACAACAAACTTATATTTGGCCTTATACGATTATAGAACAGATATGGGGCGTTTTAACGCGCTCCTAGTGGGTTTTAAAATCCAAAACCCATGAGAAAAATGAGCACCTGCGATTCCAGGCTATCCGAGTCGCTTGAAGAATCGACAGATCAGAAATGCATTGGTGAATATCAATATGGGCGATGATACAAACTTCACAACAGAAATAACGGACAGCCTCAAAGGAATCAAACTAACGAAAGAGGGCAAGGAACCTCAGAAAGAAATTCTCTTTGTGACTGATGATAGAAAGGCAGAGATTTTGGACGAAATTGTCCGATATAACATTCTGCAGGTTTTACGTAGAGGTATAGAAGATACAATCACAACCGAATCAATAGATGAGGAAACTGGAGACAGAATCATAAGAAAGAGAGATGTCAAACGCAATGTCCTGTCGGTTGTCGAGATTGTGAAGCAATCTCCAGATTGCTGCTATGAAGCTAAAAGCACGATTACTTACAACGGAAAGACATACACTTTGATTGACAAAGACACTGTGAAAATCGATGGTAAAGAGTACACTGTGGAATTTGTAGAGGCAGAAGGGAGGAAAATCGAGGTTGTAAATATAGGAGGAGAGAAAATAGAGGTTGAGCGTGAAGAAATCACGAAGAACCAAGTGTACCATCATCTACCAATTCTGGAAAAGGCAGGATATGTCATCAAGTATGGCACAGTTACTACAGGCAAGCGCACCACAGATTATTATCGCAGGACAGCAAAGGGATTCATGCTTACCAAGGGAGCATGGGGTACCGAGGAAAAACGCATCCGAGAGAAGATAGAGGGCTACACATTCAAGATGTTAGAAGCCTTCAACCTCCGTCTCTCTAAGGAGCAACGTGAAGAGTTGCTAGAACTAAGCGTCAAAAGAGCAAAGATGCAGCATGAGTGGAGAACGAAGATTGCTGAGATGGTCAGCCTAGATGTTGCAAACAAAGAGATACTGAGCATGTATGAGATGCTGTTAGACTATTACTCCGTAGGGTCGAAGGAATATATGGACATCATTTACAGAATCAGAGAGATTCTATTTCCAGAAAAATAGGTCACACATGACCCTTTAGCTCGACTGCAGTCTTTCTCACATCTATGACTGATAGTTCAGGTACTGCAGTATGAATTGCAAAAGCAATGGCCCAGGCATTATCGTCAATCTCAACAATCAGAAGATGTCCCTGATCATTGTCAGCTGTGGCCAGATAGGAGTCTTCTGATGAGGCGACCTGTTTGTACTTCAATCCTCCAACAGTGACCTTAGACTTGTTGTCCTTGATCGCCTTCATGATTCCGTCAACATCTTCTACAAGATCCCAGTTGTCAGTCTGCCATATGATGGCTCCATCCTTGGCTACTGCAAACGCCTGAATCTTAGGATTGTTTGAGTAGAGTTGGTTCCATTCGTTTCCTATTGTTGAACTCAAAAGAAGGCCTCCAAGGTTAATAGGGGAGTAGTCTAGGGGGATTCGTCCCAGAAAGCTCCCCTGATCTCTCGACTAGATCTTACCACGAAGGGTCTTTGCAGCACGGTCTACGTCGACATAGACACCATCAGGCTGTGCACTAGCATCAGCCCATGCTACAACCCATCGGTCACTTGCAGCATCAATCTTTGTAAGAATGAGGATTCCATTTCCCTGAACATTGCGAGCCACCAGACTCTCAGGGGTCGACCTCATTGTGCTATACTTGACTGCGTTCTGCACGACTGAAGAGCTTCTCGATTTTACTGCAGATATCAGACTGGAAGCCTCGGCAGTGAGGTCCCAGTTGTTACTCTGCCATAGGACTTGTCCAGCCTCAGTGATCACACCAAAGGCCTGAACCATATTTCCGGAACTATTGTATGCCTGTGTATATGCATCCATTACAGGATCGCTCATGTGATTTCACCCCGTACTTCTACGGTCAACAAGAACCCCCTGCACCTTCTCCAAATAAACAAATCTTTGACGAGTACGGTCTCACAACTTCAATCATACTCATATAGATAGGTGGTGACTGGTCCCTATGACTTCTGCAATTTGGGAGACTGAGAGAGGGATCCTTCTCAGGGTGGTCGTGCGTCCCAAGTCAAGAGAGAAAAATCTCGTAGCAGAGATCTCCCCAGAAGTCATAGTTGTGAACCTGAGTAGTCCAGCAAGAGAGGGAAAGGCAAATTCAGAACTGATTAAGAAGATAGCAAAGGTGCTATCAATCTCCACAAGCAACGTCACTCTAGTTGCAGGCCACAAGTCAAGAGAAAAAACACTTCTAATTCATGGACTGGCTGTGGAAGATGTCAGAAAGATGCTGTCAGGCGCGACATAGGCAGTTATATACAGGGTTAGTGCGAAACTCGTTGAAAGGACCATAGACCTCGATTGACTCGGTGAGAACAACATTGAAGGACCGTACTAGAAGATTCCTGGGATTCGTCTTTGCAGGATTCATTTCCTATGTCCTTCTCAACATGCTCTTCGGTCGTTATGCAGAACCAGCCACTATAATTGCTCTCCTGACGTCGCTTATCTTCCTAATTCTCTCTTTGTATGGTCCAGCACCAGAGTTTCGACAGTTGGTATTCATCATCTGCTTAACTGCTCTATATGTACCACTCAGCTTCATGTTCTTCATCTTCTCCGAGATGGTTTTAGTGACGGTTGCCATTACATTGAGCTATTTGGCAATCACAACTATATTCAGAACCGACCTCAACAAAGCCCTCCTTAGCGGACTTCTTGCGGCAGGAGCCCTCTATTCTCTGGCTTTGATGGCTACGGGAAGATTGTTGGACATCGATGTCATCATTGCTCTCATCACTCTGGTCGGGTTGTTCTATGTCACACTAAATCGTCCACCCCTGTCGACTAGAGAGGTCTCAATAATTGGCTTTCTGACGATTGTCTATCTTCCACTAAGTCTGTTGTTGGGCATCTTCTCGGAGATGACCATCATCACGGTTGGAGGATTAGTGTTACACGTTGTGATGACTGTAAAGATCAGGGCGGATCCCAGAAAAGCGCTTTTGGCAGGTCTGTTTTCTGCGGGAATATTCTATACACTTGTTTTGATGGCTGAGGGGAGATGGTACCACCCGGATGTAGTCTTTGCATTAGTGTTGGAGGTGACTCTACTCTATCTATCACTCTTCAAACCTCCACCAGACAAGAAAGAACTAGGAGCAATCACCGCGCTTATGCTCATCTACCTTTTCCTTAGTGCCTATTTTGCATTCTTCACCGAAGCAGTAGTGATGGCGATTGGAGGATTAGCAATCTATGGGATTGTAAGATCAGAACCAAAGTTCCCTCTCACCAAACGTGCCTTGGGAACAGGGCTGATTGTAGGAATCATAATGACCTTCATGGGCATATATCTAGCCCTGAAATTAGGTGTAGTGTTTCTGGTAGGAGCAGAGATGCTTGGGGCTATTATCCTGAGCGTATATGGAAGATACTCTAGCGAAGAAAATACTGTAGTTGTAGCAATAGCAAATTCATCCTCAATGGTAGCAATTGGAGTTCTAATGACCTATCCAGCGATTGCAATCTTTAGACCTTCAGACCCACTATTCAATACAGCAAGTCCCATGTATGATCCGGTAATCACATTGATCTTCATTGTCTTTACGACAGGTATCAGTGCAGTGTTTGGTCTTATTCTTCTAGCTCCGCTTCGAGATCGTTTTGAACAAGAGGCCTGGCCTCAGGTCCAACCTCAGGCAGAATGCATCAACTCTATAGGAGGGGATTCCGAAGCGAAGAAATCTGTCGGTACTGGTCTTGTTGCATCAGTAGCATGGGTCGGAGCCTCTAAGGTTGTAGAAGGCGCCACTGGAGCCTCATTGAGTGCAGTTCCGAATGCCTTGGGGGCTATACTTCCAGCAGCAAGTGCAATCCCTAATTGGATTGGTATTAGTAATTCTCCAATGATTGCGGGAATTGGCTTCTTTGTTGGATGGAAGAGAGCCGTCGTCATGGCCATCGGAAGCATAATTTCAATCCTGATCTGGATATTCATTGAAGGTGCCAATGGAGCCCTCGACTACAGCACACATCTTAAGAGACCCGAAATCTTGTATTTTGCATTGGGACTCTTTGTCACAGTGATTCTTGGTGACGTTCTTAGTGGCAGGGAGGAGAAGTCCCTCTCTCCAGAGGAGATTGACCAGAGAATAAAGAAGTCTGATGAGGAGGGGGTCATAATTGTTGAAACACCGCACAAGACAGAAGAGCTTCCTAGAGTCCTCAGAGTGAGGGAAGAACTATTTTCAATTGAAACCTTCAAGGAAGAGATTCGTGAGATTGTTGAGAGTCCAAGAGGATATCTCCGTTCAAAAAGAGGACAGGTACCACCTTGGATTGCTCTTGTGTCAATGAGCATCTTCATGGTAATAGGAATCATTGTGTTTTGGTTCCTCACGCCCTTTATGCAGTCAACAATACAAGATGATGTCGTTGTGTTCATTCCATTACAAATTCACTGGCTGCTCTTCGTTTTTGGGACACCATTAGCTCTTGTTTCCGCGTACTTCACAGCAAGAGCAATCAGTGAAACAGGGATGCTGGCGGGTTACATATCGGACATCATTGCGATCCCAGCCATCCTCTTTTTCCGAGTAACATTTGCAGCAATAACCACATTCATCGGAATGCTGGGAGCAGTTCAAGATTCTGCGATTGCCCTATTGGTGCATCTCAAACTTGGTCGGTTGTGTAATGTTCGTGGCAGAGATATTGTGAAAGCTGTCTTTGTAGGAGCCATGATTGGAACCACAGTAGGTTCTTTGATAACATTCCAACTATTCAGTACATACGGATTTGGCAGTACAGACTTTCCTGCTCCTGCCGCTCAGCTCTTCGGTTTTCTCGTAACAAGTCTAGAAGGGATTGGAAATTTCCAGTTACCCGGATTGGCCTTGTTCCCTGGAGTTGACTGGCCGGTAGCATTTCTCTATCTCTTCATTTGGGCTGTGGGTGGTTTTCTTGCTGGACGTGAGCTGAACAAGCGTGGTCTGAGTCCAATCAGCCTTGTTGTAGGCGTTCTCATTCCTCCTGCTACATCAGTCACCATTTTGATTGGAGGATATATCAACTACAGACTAAAGCAACAGCAAGACCCCATTGTGAAGGTTCCCGATCACATGCCACAACAGATTGAAATCTATGAAGCTGGGTACAGTCATACAAGCAGGCTTCTGAGTGGTATAGTAGCTGGGGAAGCTGTCATCACTGTAATTTGGGTAATGTTGAGTGCCTTCTTACTCATCTAGCGCTTGACGGTATCTTCCAGGGCTTTGTCCCATTCATCAACCCCGGTTTCATCGCCCCTGCGTTTCTTCCTCGCCTTTGATCGTTCTCTTCGAGCTTTGTCAGCTTCACGCTTTCTTCGTACCAGATCCTTCTTTCTCTGTCTTTCTGCTTCCTGTTCTTCCTTAGAGAGTTTGGGTGTTTCTACTACTTCTCTCTTTGAGAACCAACTGATGACCATTGCTGCGAATGGGAATAGCAACACTACTGGAACCAAGAAGAGCAGAACGATCTCTGGTTGGAACAGCTCGACACTGTCCTGAATTCCAAGAGGTAGGTTGAGGAGTGCAGATACTACGCCCGGGCTCATGAGGATGAAGGATATCGCTACTACAGTCAAGAATCGGATTAGGGAGCCGGTTATTGTTGAACCAATGACATAGGAGGACGACGGAGCTGCGGCTTTTGCAGTCAGCTCATCACGTGCCCTTGAGTCAGTCTGGAGTAACTCGTCGACATAGATCTGGAGTCTGCGAACGTCGGAAACTGCATCAAGACTCTCTAGAGCGTCTTGAGTCCCAACGACCTTACGTTCAATTGCTTCTCTAAGGAAAGAAAATGCAGTGGCACCAGTTGTACGACTCATTCCAGTGATACTAACCTTCTCTCCACGTTCTATGGCATCCTGTTTCCTTGTAGCTTGACGGAGTGCCAGAAGTTGTTTCTTCAGTGTTTCTTCACGGTCTTCGACGGGCTTTCCGACTGAGTAACTGTAGATCATCTGATAACTCACTTCGAGATAGGCAAAAGAAACCAGTGCCAAGAGTTGAGCTGTGAGCCCAAGAAACTCCACGAAATCGACCGGGAAGGGATCAAGGTCAGGGACAATAAGTAAGCGATAGGCTGCAATCATGACAATAGCTTGTATTGAGAGGAATGCACCACCAACGAACTTGTGCTCCATGCGGACGAGTGACTGTAGAAACAAGGCGATTCCAATCCCTGCAAAAAGGAAGTACAAGAAGAGGAATGTGTTGTCCCAGAGTGCATAGAGGACCTCCAACAGATTGGACTGGAAGGATGCCCAGACCTGGGCGATATTTGTCAGTGGACCGTCCACGCCATATGGCTGCATGTACCAAGTTCGAAGGACAAGTGTGTTGTACAGACCTACTATCAGGTCATTTGGCATGACTCCTCCAGCAAACGCACTGACCAGACCAGCAATCATTGTTGTGGTCAGGAAGAATATCAGTAGAGACAGAAGGCGAAAGACTGTCACCACAAATGCATAGGGAGCATCCCAGTGCCAGAAATCATTGACATCCAGTATTGCATATACAAGATATGCCATGGCTGCGAACGTCGCGATGGAAGCAATCCGAAGGACCCAAGTAACAGCCTTCAAAATGTTGCCACCCCCTTCTGTTTGGCTTTCTCGTAGGTCTTGATAATCGTGGGCAGGAAGTCTTCAGGTCCTACATTGATGACCTGAATACCAAAACGAGCCAAAGCCCTGGCAATCTTTGTCCTTCGCTCCCAGAGCTCTTCAGACACGGCCTCTGAGAGTACTTTCTCAACTGGTCCGAACTGACCCACTGGGGCTTCGAACCATGGACCAAAGGGACTGATCACCATTGCTCTGTGGCCATTTGCAACAAGTGTCTTCATAGCATTGATGAGAGGAGCTGGACTCCCTTCGAGGTCGGTCAACCAGATGATTAGAGAACGCTTCTTGCTCTGCGTGACAACATGAGAGATAGCAGTCTCATAATCACTCCAACCCCTTGGTTCTGCCATGGCAAGTATCTCCAGGACATCGTACATGTGGTTGGGTCTTGCTCCTGGCGGGACATATCCATGAACCAAGTCACTGAACACACATGTGCCAACAAGGTCCTTCCGCTCAAGACCCATGTGGGTGAGTAGGACTGCAGCCCTGATGGCGTACTCCAGCTTTGTGTTCTCAGGGTATCCATTGCCCATACTTCCACTGGTGTCCACCATGCAGATTACTTGCACGTTCTTCTCCTGTTCCCACTGTTTGATGACCATATCACCACGTTTCGCGCTCACTTTCCAGTCAATGAGTCGAAACTCATCTCCGGGTACATACTCCCTGAATCCTGCAAAGTCAGTGCCCATTCCGACTGTCTTGGTCCGGTGTGCACCGAACATGAGACCGAGCTGTCTCTGTTTGCCCAGTGCCTCCATACGTCGAACATCCTTCCATGTAGGATATACTAGAATCTCTGTCTGCTCCTTCAGGACCCGTTTGTAGTAGTGAAGACCCAGGCGGTCACGCATGATGACCTCAGTGGGTCCTAGATAGTATCGGCCACGCATTCTTGCCTGAAGGATGTAGGAAAATGTCATGCTACTTCCTGGTTCAATCCGTGAAGCGATGAAATTCTCTCCAATGGCCAAGATCCATGTTTCTGGATACTGATCATGGACCTCGATGAAGTCAAAGTGGCGTCGAGAGGCGTTTCTTATGGTGACTCTCACACGGACGAAATCACCGGAGAACACCTTCACCTTGTCAATTTGGCGATCTACTTCAATTCCAGCAAGATTAGCGGTCAGTGCAAAGAGAGGCAGTGTGACGACAAGGCCAATCACGAGATAGACTCCTAGGAGGACGAGGTAGAAATTAACGAAAGAGAACCCACTAGTCAATAGTAGGACCCCTGAGAAGACTACCATGAAGCCTCTCTGTGTAATCACTGTGTTTCTTCTCCATCTAGCTAGACTATTTGGGACAATCTACTTCGCCGAGAATCTTTGAAACAACTCGCTCTACAGTCAGTCCTTCAAGCTCAGCCTCTGGTTTTAAGACAAGTCTGTGATTCAAGGTCTGAACCGATAGACGACGAACATCTTCAGGTACGACATAGTCTCGTCCGGCCATTGCCGCACGTGTCTTAGAACCGTTCATGAGCATTAGTGATGCTCTTGGAGAACCTCCGAGTAGGATCTGCGGATCATTTCTTGTACGGACCACGATGTCACGTATGTAGTTGATCACATCTTCTTCGATGAACACTGTCCGGCATGTGTTTTGCATCCTTACCATTGAAGATGGATCAGCCAAGACACTCAGGTCAGTGGCTTCACCCAGATGCTTTCGGCGAACAATTTCCGCCTCTTCCATGTCAGTGGGATAGTCAAGAATCAACCTGAACATGAACCTGTCAAGCTGTGCTTCAGGGAGTGGGTAGGTACCCTCTTGTTCTACAGGGTTCTGGGTGGCAATGATCAAGAAGGGTCGTGGAAGTTTTCTTGTAACACCCTCAATCGATACCTGGCGCTCTTCCATCACTTCGAGCAGAGCGCTCTGAGACTTTGGAGGGCATCGGTTGATTTCGTCAGCCAGAACAAGGTTAGAGAACACCGGACCCTTACGGAACCAGAACTCTCCTGTTCGCTGGTTGAATACGTTGCTTCCCAACAGGTCTGCTGGGAGTGTATCCACAGTAAGCTGAATTCGTTTGAATGCACAGCCGAGGATTGATGCAAAGGTACGAGCCATGTAGGTCTTAGCTAGACCTGGTACGCCCTCAAGCACTACGTGACCGTTGGAAAGAAAGGCTATCAGAACGTCACGTAGCACATCGTCCTTTCCAACGATAATGCGACCGCATTCTCGAATAATATCACTCGTGAGCTTATGCACCTCATCTATCGACATGGTCGCAGATGTGTCAATAGCCACAGTGTCGTTCGCGTCTTCTGCTGTCATTTTTTCTACCTCTATTTTCTAGTTGTTGTATCTACCATATGTGATTGGATATTTCTCATGAAGAAGAAGAGCTCCATCATGTCGCTCTCCTTTATCTTGATGTGCGGATTGGCGGAGATTTCCTCAATCCGACCGATCATCCTGAAGAACTCTTCCTGCTTCAGTTTGGGATCCTTGTACCGCATGACTTCCCATACTTTCTCAGGATTATATTCGGTCCATTGCTGGGCCTTTCGGAGACCTCGTCTCAGTCTCCTATAGAGCATTTTCACAACCCTCGTATAGTTGCCCTCTGACCTATAGTAAGCCATCCGTTCGCTAAAGTAGGTCTGTCCTCTTCTAAGGAAGACATCTGACACACTCTTCACCTCTGGTTTCTTGATATCAGGCAGGTATTTTCTGATACCAAGTGCAGTGAAGATGGGATAGATGGCTGAAACAAAGGGCAGTGAGGAGAGCCAGAGTACTCGACCCAGATAGACTCCAAAGAAGAACTCGCTATTAGAGACTGGAACCTCTAGTAGTTGTTCACAGAACAGTACTGTTTGAGATGTGTCACCATAAGTGAGCCACTCGATGATGTTTGATGCAAACCTCTGGTTACCAGACCAACGACGCCACATATCATTGTTGAATATACTCGGGTCACTGACTGCCACTATTCTCCCACCTCCAGGGAACCCAACCTGATCAAGGTCGAGAGCTCCCACAACAGGGAGACTACCGTACAACTCATCAGGATCAGGACTTGGATATGGGTCGCTGATGTTCTTCTCACACCAAGAACGATCGGTTGTCCAAGCAATCCCAGCCTGTCCAAGAATACTGTACGGATTAATGGCAGATGCCCAGTTCAGGTGGATTTCGGAAACCCCAGCAGTCAGTGCTCCACCATCCATTCCAGGTCGGAGGTCCCTGATGATGGGGAGTCTTGGTTCTTTGGTTGTGTCGTAGGAGTCAAGGTCGAAAAGCACACCGCGGAGGAACGTAAGTAGTCCTCCACTCTGATTATTTCCAGTGAGTCCACCGAAGACTGAATTCAATAATGTTAAAGAAGAGTTCGCAGACCCAAAATCATCAGCTATGAGTACACTTCCCCCAGCCGCTAGATGCGTAAATAGGACTAACGATGCATCCAGGGTGAAGTCTCTCACAGGACCCATGATAGCTATCACAGCTGAGCCATTATATCGCGATGCAACACTCATACTTGCCTGGATTGATAGTACATCTCGTCCTGTGGCTTCGATACTTGAGGAAAACTGACTCAAGCCAAAATCGTTCTCATTATAGATTGAGAAGTCATAGTCATAGTGAGATACTGAGCCAACTAGTGGACTAACAGCTAGAATGGTAACTGGCATCCAAGATAAGAGGAATAGAATGACTTGCCCGTACTCTTTCCAGCCCATCAGTATCTCTCCTTACTCTTACTCTTTCTCTACTAATACAGTCGAATCGATTCTTGGATATAGATCTGTAAATATTCTGACTGCTTCTTCATACCTCTCACGAGTCATCTCATGGTGAGAGAAGCGAGCCTCTTCGTATGTCTGTACGAATTGTTCAACGGTCCCAAGATCCAGTGGAATTGTCTGTAGCACCCTGTCCAAGTACTCCCGAGCAGTTTCATTATGAGCACGCTCAGAGCCCATCTTCGAACCGCACATCTGCTCGAAAGTTCGGTACGCCAATGTGATAGAAGCGCCGTACTTTCCTGCATCTGCCAGTTTCTTGATGTTTCGTAACTTGGTGGGTATATCCATTCCTCTCGAAATTCCTGGAGTGCCGCGGAACATTCCCCTTACTATATACAGATATGCCAGAACGGCAACAACTGCACCTACAAGTAAGATACCTGCTATGAGTAAATCTGTTCCTTGCAATGGATTACCACCTGTTGTTTGAATATTGATTTCGTATGTAATAGATTGAATATTACTGACTCCGAATCCCACAAACGTGAATGAGAAACGAATCATGGTGCCCGCAGCCTGTGCAGGAACACCATGTGTAATCAGCCCAGTATCATCCGTACCCAGTGTATAATCGTCTGTGCCATTGTAGTGTAGTTCAACCGTGCGACGTGCTATTGGATTACCACTTGTGTCTGTAATAATACACCGGATCGTGAAAGCTTGGCCAGGATCAGCCCTATCTGGGGTAACAGTGAACCTGACATCGGTGAATACATGAATGGAATTAGCCGTGATATCGGAGCTAGGATTGAGAAATGTGGAAGGATCCGGATCATAAAAGACGGTGACATTGAAGGTCCCATCACCATCATCCCAATCGAGGGGTACTGTGAACTGGAATCTCTGCCCGTTTGCAGTGAATAACTGAACAAGTCCAAGATTTCTTGTGCCTAAGCGTATTAACACCCATTCGTTATCAAGGGGACCTCCATCATCATCGTGGAGTGAGATGTCAACAGCGAAATTCTCACCTGGCATCCTCGCCATCTGATTGACATTAACAGTGACGATTGAGTCGATAAAGACCTGTATGAACCACTCCTCAGGTCCATTCCTCATTGTATGGTAGAACGAGTTGAAACGTACACTGATGTTGTAGACACCAGGATCTATTGTGTCAGGCACCAAAACAGCTATAGAATAACTGCCGTCACTGGCTGTGAAGTCGACATAAGCAGTGCCAATACCATCTCTCAGGACCTCTACTGTCACATCCTCAACAGGGAAATCGCCATTGTTGAGGAGCTCACCTGACACAATCAGCGTTTCACCGCGACTGACAATATTGTCAAGTGGTTCTGGGTCCATGAATATGTCTACGAGCTCCATGACCGTGATGTCTGGGAAAGGTGTGAGGATGTCCAGTGTACCGAAGGACACGTTGGGAGGTCTGAACAGAACAAATCCAGAAACCACTCCGGGTTCCATGTCCCATGGTACCGTGTAGACATAGGTGTAGGCTCCTGCGGGGTCAGTGATGGTGAGGGTCGCAATGATCTCTAGGTCCCACCAGATTTCGACCTCATATCCAACCATACCAGTTGTGTTTTCAAACTGGAGAGTACCCGAGAATGTGACGTCTTGGTTGAGGTATACAGGAGATGGGCCAGCATCACCGGTGAGGTCAACCCCTATGATGGTGACTGTGACCCAAGTGATCCAATCATCAGTTGAAATGCCTGAAGTGGCATACCCTGCCGGGTCAATATAGGCCCAGACCTGTCTGTCACCCTCTGGGGTGGATGTGGGGACTGTGTATTCATAGTAGAAGTTACCTGAACCGTCTGTCAAAACATCGAGTTGGATTGTGTCCCATGTGCTAAAGGGATCACCCCAGAAGAAGTCCACTGGAGAGTTGGCATAGGGTGTACCATTGTCCCATGTGACTGTACCCCAGATAGTCAAAACATAGTCAAGATAGACAATGGGTGGATCGATGTTGAACGAGGGCCAGTCGTACCCTGGTGCGGTTATTTCAATCTGAGGAACGGGCGCTGAAGAACTGGCGATCCATGGGAATGGAGAGTTGAACTCGACTAGGAGATCATAGAACCCAGGAGAAGTCGAACCGGGTATCATCCAACTGATGGAGAAATCACCAGTGATGTCAGTGATATCGAATGCGAGTGTGGTTCCGAATAGAGTGAGATTGACAGTAGCACCAGCATATGGAACACTCAGTAGATCATACTCGAGAGTTCCAGTGACAACAACTGTTTCTGTCAGTTGATAAACAGCGAAAGGCACATTCACACCAAAGATACCAGTGGACCACTGTTGGAGCGTCAGGAAGTTATGAAATGATTCGTTAGCACCGAAAAATACTGTTCCAGTGTAGATACCATAGACTTCGATTCCTACCCTGACAGTATCCCAGTCCATTCCCGAGTAAGGCAGGTCACCCTGTCCAGTTCCGTCTGTCGTGATTGTTCCAAGGTAGAACGGTGCGCCTACTGTGCCGTTATCCCACCAAATGTCTACATCTCCATTTGAGAAAGGAGTTCCATTATGGGGGAAGTAAAGGTACGCATGTATTGTGACTGTCTCATTCTGATAGACTGGATTGAAATCAAGTGTGACTTCAAGATTGACCTGATACTTGATTCGTGTGATATCACAGAAGGCAGCTGTATCATTGTTCAAGGGATCTGTACTGATGTATTGAACACGGAAGTAGTAGATGCCTTCATCATATGTAACAAACCCAAGGGGTGAAAGAAATCCTCCAGTCGAGTTTGTTACCTGGGTGTCGATTTCACTCCAGCCAAAGCCATCCCAGAATTGAATAGACACCGTTTCACCAGCAAGTGGAGGGGCACCACCTAGGTATGTGAGCACACCTTCAATTTCGAATAGTTGTTCATCTACGTATAGTACTCTAGATGGTTCTGTCATTGTTATCTCAAGATAGTATCTATGGAGCTGTATCTGAGGTGAAACTGAACTGAAAGCATCATCAACGGCAGTAAAAATTGAGGTCCAATTGACATGGACATCTATCAAGCCTGGTTCATCTTGTGTAGGAGTGCAGTTGTAGAGCATGAAATAGTTACCTAGAGCATCAGTCGTCTTCGTATAGACAAAGGTGTCAGTTACATTTACCCAGTGAATATAGACTGTCTGAAATGCGATTGGAGTTCCATTTGCAAATTGGAGTGTACCATAGAGAAGAATGGTTTCGTTCACGTAGTAATATGAGAAGTCTTCTTGGATTGTGATGAGAGTCTGTGCGGCTTCAACCCAGAGTGGCTCATGGAAGGACTCTCCATCAGCGACGTTGATGTAGGGAGACGTGAAGTTGGCCCAGATATACACAGTTTGGTCTGGAGTTTGTCCAATGGGAATTGTATATTGGAAGAAGTACCCACCTGTGCTGTTCGTCATCACACTACCGATATAGAAGACACCTGTGCTGTTCTGATACCAGAAATCCACCCATTCATTGGCTAGATTCCATGGAATCTCAGGCATAGTCAGGTTCCCTTGAATGTCGACTCGGTCAAGGATAATCACAGGATCGGGGGTGACGTATATTGGATCGAGAGAAGTGTCCCATTTCTTCACCTCGGAGAAGATATGGATTGATTCAGAACTTGCCAGAGTTGGTTCCATTGATGTGAAACTTGACCAGAATTCGACAGGACCTACATCTGATTCAAGGATTGTGTATGTGATCTCAAAGTATCCATCGGCTTCAGTGATGTTTGAGCCCATGAGAAACGTGGAACCATTGTTCCAGTAGATTTCGACAACTCTTCCACCAATTCCCGAGCCATTAACAAAATGTGTCAGATGTCCCCAGAAGGTGATAGTTTCAGCAACGTAGAGTGGGTCCCAATTTGGATTTATTGTGATGTGGGTTCCGCTAGAACCAACATTGATTGGGATGTACTGACTCCAGTTTCCAGCAATATATGGCCAAGGAGAACTCCAGTTAGCATAAGCAAAGTAAGTACCATCAGGTTGCGTGACAGGAACGACATAGCTCCATGAGAAGCCTCCTGTAGAGTTCAGACCACGTGTTGCATTGGCCTGAGAATGGAAGAAGACTCCGACCTGTTGACCCATTGGTAGTATTGTACCATTGAGAAGATAAGCCACGCCATCATAGTCTATTGATGCTCCAGCTGTAACATCAGTAGGAAGGACAGTCATGTCGAATCCAACACGACCCCACACAGCAAGGGTCGAGTTGTCAGCTGAACGTGCCTCATTCAACCGAGGTATTGGCCCGTCCCAGTCTCCCAGGTACCATGACCAGACCTCATGTTGCCCAACCGTCATCTCTGTCCAGTCATACGGATCAACGTAGATATAGAGCTCGTAGTATCCGTATTCGTTGATTGACGCATTGCCCCAGAAAGTGTTGTCCCAATAGATTCCAATGTTTCTATTGTCATAGTTTGAACTGTTTACTGGAACCCCACCGACTGTCATTGTACCATAGACGTGAATAGTGTCCTCCCAATAAGCCACATGAGTGTCGACACCCTGACTGACATTCAGTTCGTGGGTCGCGCTCAACACAAAGTCCCCTGTTGGTGTAGGACTACTCATTGGACTTGGAGTCCCCACGGCGAAGATGGATGTGTAGTTAGTCACTTGGTAATAGGGAGTCACCCAAGTGGCAGAGAAGATGTGATAGTCAATTGTGGCATCAGATGGGAAGGTATAGTCTATCAGAGAGCCAACCTCGAATGAACCAATGGGGATGCTATCGAGTTCATCGTAGACAGCCAGATACTCCCCAGAGGTGATTGGGATTCCCTCAACTGTGAGGGAGGTGCTCAGTGTGAAGGGGTCCCCGATCTGTTCCCACGGCTGTCCACTTGTGGGCCAGATCATCAGTTCAATATCTGGGATTGGAGTGTTCTCTGGAATATCAGGACCTCCACCATACTCGTCTGGCAATGGAGTGGGTATGACCTGGATCCACTCACCTTCAGTTGCACCAGCCATGGGCACGAATACTTCCACCCAGAACTGCATATGTCGGACCATGATAGACCGTTGGTCTGCAGTGGGATGCTGTTCACCCAGAGCATAGCCTTTCACTATTCGAGCAGGAATACCTAGACCTCGCATGAAGACACAATATGCAGTGGCAAAGTCCATTGGAAGACCGCCTCCACGTTCGAGGAACCAGTCAGTTGTTTCTTGACCGACTGGCGGTCGGTCAAGCAAGGCTGCCTGGTCGATGATTAGGTCGAATGTGCTCTGGAAATACACTTGGACAGCCATTGCTCTCTCATAGACGTTGTTTCCTACTCCAAAGAACTGTGAGTAATTATTTTCGACCCTCACGGTTGGTGTGATGCCGAGATCGAGGAACATTGGATCAACCGGAAATGGACCCTCGCGAGCATTGGCAGCAACATTTGCCAAGTCCTGCAACTCAAATGAGATATCATAACTGACAAGGACTTCCTCGCCAGTCTCCCCTATGATGAAAGGTGTGAAGAGTAGACTCCCATAGAGATCAGTTTCCAGAGTGTAGCTCTGGATACGACTGGTTGTGTCCTCAACATATGCATCGTCAACAAGCGAGTAGGTTCGAAATGAGTCTTCAATGAACCGTATTTCGGGGAATATCGTGGGGAGTTCTATTGCACCAACTGTAGCTCCAGCTGTGGCGTAGAAGAATATCGAGTAGATTGTATTTGTGGCCTCGCCGGAGGTGATGATTTGATCAGGACCTATATCATCATCATCAAGGGGCAATTGACTAGGTTGGCTCTTTGTCCAGCGACTTCCATCGTACGCATCATACGAACCCGTACGCCAGAGTTGCGCAGGGTTTGCAGGCGAAACAAGAAACACTATGTCATCCAATTGGTCCAGGAGGTCTTCAGGGAGAGTCATGTCCAATGGGAGGTCCGTGTAATTGACGTTTTCAAACCAGTTCCTATTCCCACCAGTGAAGTTGTTGTTATACGGCCAATAGTCAATAGTATCATATTCATAGTGCGGCGGGTAGGTTCGAACTACACCAAACTGGAGAATGCCAAAATTGTAGGCAGCCCACACTAAGCTTGACACTATGATCAGGGAACTGATGATCGTGGTCAGACCCATGCGTTTTCGAGTGGATGTAGCGGCGCTCAATACATTATACCTCTCTTTCGCCAGGTAGTGATATGGTGTGGGATGTAACATACGTGGGGGCGCAAGTTACTCTCAAACGTCCTTTTCTAACAATTAAAGGGTATTTCAGCTGGACTCGATTTCGTTTATCGAAAGTATACCATAGCGAATCGTATTTACAGTAGAGTATAATTTCAGGACAAGATAAACACAACCGGATTGATACACGGAAGTTTAGAACATGGCATCAGAACTGGAGAAGATCGAGGACTTCGTCATGCAGGAGCTCATCAAGGCGGGTCGAGGAGCTCACACATTGGACCACACGACAAGGGTATATTCACTGTGTATGAAGATTGGTTCAGAGCTGAATGCGGACCTTAAGGTACTTGGAGCAGCGGCACTCCTTCATGACGTTGGCAGACCTCGAGAGGATGAAACTGGAGTCTCGCATTCTATCCTATCTGGAGAGATGGGAAGGGGTGTCCTCAGTGATTCTGGCTTCACTGATGAAGAAATAGATCAGGTTGTGGATGCAATAAGGACACACAGATATACTGAAGGACTGGAGCCGAACTCTCTAGAAGGGGAGATACTCAGTGACGCAGACAAACTCGATGCTATTGGGGCAATAGGTGTATTTCGTGCCATTGCGCAGGCTGAAAGCAAGGGTGGAGGGATTGAGGCTTTCCTAAAGCATGCTGATGAGAAACTACTGAAACTTAAGGATTTGATGTATACTGAGCCATCACGGGTCGAGGCTGAACTGCGACATAACACACTAGAGGCCTTCGTGAATCAGCTTCGGAATGAGATAGAGTAAGATTCAGCGATTCACGTACAATTCGAGATAGGACGCACGAATAGACTTTGAAGGGTCTAGGTCCAATTTCTTCATCATCTCGAAGATGTTCTCCCTTGCTTTGTCAACTTCCTCTGTCTGTGCTATGCTCTCAAGCTCCATGAACAGTCCTACATCCTCAACCTCATCGATACTGATTGTTATAGAGGGTAGACGGAAGAACTGTCTCTTCTTAATCACAGTTGCAACTTGTTTGAAACCAAGATTTTCGAGTATAGACGCAATCTCAGTAGCATCATCAAGATTGACCGAGGTTTCGATGCGGGTCTTTGTCGTGGTGTCTACCTTAGGACCCTTGTACGTGAGTTCTACCAGGTTTCTGGAGGATTCAGTCCTCTCGTTCCCAATTGGCTGTCTGGAACGCACGCGAAGGGCCTCATCGGTTTCCTGAAAGGTCTTACAGGGATGGTCATAGTACGAGTCTACCTGAATTTCACGATTAATCTTTTCAGCTCCAAGATCTAAGATTCGCTCCTCCATCTCCTCATAGCTGTCAATGGCAATCTTGACTTCGACCTCGTATGTGTCTCCCATCTGTATCGACCTCTGTCAGATCATTCACACTGACATGGGACAGTTAGATGTTTCCATCAGCCATAAGCCAAATAACGGTGACGAGTCCTCAAGTGAATGGCTGGTGTCACAGTGCCGAAAATGAAGAGCATCAAATGTGCAAAGTGTGGAAAGACCTACGATATGTCAGACGTACCTCCGAATGATGGATGTGGAGGAAGGATTGACTTTGAGTTGGACCTTGAAGCGCTCAAGGAATCCATTACGAGAGAGAGTCTGAGGCAGAGGACACCAGGACAGTGGAAGTACTTTGAACTGATGCCACTCAACGACCGAAAGAACATTGTGACCGCAGGAGAAGGTGGCACTCCACTGATAGAGAGTAAAGGACTGGGCAAAGAGTGGGGGATGGACAATCTGTCCTTCAAGATTGAGACTGTAAATCCTTCAGGCTCTTTCAAAGACCGACCGATATGTGTTGGTGTCAGTAAGGCCCTTGAAGACGGTGTGAAGACCGTTTCTGCAGCCTCCTCAGGGAATGCTGCAGCCTCGATGTCCACATTTGCTGCCAGAGGAGGGCTTCAGGCAGTGGTATTCGTACCCGAAGATGCCCCAAAAGGAAAACTGATACACCTGAGAACTCTCGGAGCCAAAGTGTTCCGGGTGAAGAAGGTTCAGAAGGGTGTGGACCCTACAACCACACTGCTTCTTGCAGCCTGTAAGGAGTTTGGATGGACTCCTTCACCCTCTTTTGGACCTTTCAACTGCTTCCAGTTTGAAGGGACAAAGACCCTGGGTTATGAGATAGCGGAACAGACTGATTGGAACCCACCAGACTGGATTCTCTTTCCCACCGGTAGCGGAGGACTCATGGCAGGGACCATGAAGGGTCTTTGGGAGTTCCAGCAGATGGGGCTGATTGACAGACTGCCCCGACCTGTTGTTGTACAACCAGAGGGCTGTGCACCCATCGTGAGGGCATTCAAAGAGAAACAGAACCCGCTGGACATTACGCCTTGGGACTCTAATGAAACCG